>Ga0207151_1010_pt1 | contig 55700 bp, 47 predicted proteins | sample Alteio_BWMinHeat_29_FD_153523 | JGI IMG/M metagenome (GOLD analysis project Ga0207151, IMG submission 153523) | Enriched cells from forest soil in Barre Woods Harvard Forest LTER site, Petersham, Massachusetts, United States -... | ecosystem: Environmental > Terrestrial > Soil > Temperate forest >... | reverse complement strand
TAGCCTAATTGGATGTTTCCACGTAATTTGGGATAAGAGTAAGGGCGTATTTCTAATTTTAATTTATAATACTCTTCCAAAAGATTCTTTGTATACGTTCCAATGCCATCTATTCTTCCTTGTGTATAAGCGGGTTCTATTGTGGTGCAGCTAAGCCCTATACGCATCTTTGTGCCTTAAAAATTTTTCTTGTACAAAATGTTTGAATTTTTCTTGAAAAAGATTTGCTGAAAAACGTTTAGAATTGGTAATGCAATTTTCTGCAATAAATTTTTCCTGGTTTTCTTCAAAATAAGCAATTGCATTGCTTAATGATTCTATGGTTTGTTCTGAGAAAAATAATCCTGTTGGTTGGTCTTGTTTTAAATCTCTCACTGTTTCAAGGCATCCTCCTTTACCAAATGCAATAACAGGTGTTCCAAAGGCCTGTGCTTCAACGGGTAGCATGCCAAAATCTTCTTCTGCTGCAAAAATAAAAGCTTTTGCTTGTTGTAGATGTTTATTTAAAATTTCTGAAGGTTGAAAACCCATTAATTCAATATTAGGTGCAGATTTTTTGGCAATTTTTTTCATTTCAGGACCATCACCAATGACAATTAATTTTTTATCAGGTAAGTACGCAAAAGTTTCTACTATTAAATCTATTTTTTTATAGGGAACTAATCGAGAAGCAGTTAAATAAAATTCTTCTCTTTTTTCATGTAAAAATGTTGCATCGGTATCGACAGGTGGGTAGATGACTTCAGCTTTACGATGATAAATTTTAAAAATTCGTCTGGCAATAAAATCCGAATTTGCCACAAAATAATCAACTTGATTTGCTGTTCTATGGTCCCATATGCGCAATTTATGCAAAAAATAGTGTGCTAAAAATCCTTTTAATCCTCTGGTTAAATTTGCTTCTTTTAAGTACTGGTGTTGAAGATCCCAGGCATAGCGCATGGGAGAATGTACATAACTAATATGAAGTTGATCAGGGCCAGTTAAAACCCCTTTAGCGACAGCATGTGAAGATGAAATAATCAGATCGTAGTTAGAAACATCTAGCTGTTCTATCGCCATGGGCATCAGCGGTAATAAAGAGCGGTACAATTTATTTGCATAGGGTATTTTTTGAATAAAAGTGGTGATAGCTTTTTTATTTTTTAAAAACTCTTTGCGATCGGAATCAGTAAAAAAATCGATAACCGAAAATAAATCTGCCTCAGGATAACACTCTAAAAGATGCTGAATAACACGTTCAGCACCTCCAGCGGTGACTAGCCAATCACAAACAATTGCAATTTTCATGGGTTTTTCTTTTGAAAATAATTTATGTAAGTATAGAATAACAAAAGCGATAATGCCCGTCATCTTAATGAAAAAGAGCTGATTAAAAATAATCCGTATTCTCAATAAGGAAGATTTTATACATGTTACCTAAAGGACTATTAACAGAACACTCCAGGTCAATTTCTTTTGTATTACGCGGATTAGATGTTTTTGCTATGGTTTTAGCTGGAGTAATCGCTTATTACTATCGGTTTGGTAATCTTTCTTTTCCCCCAATTTATAACAATGCTTTTTTATTAGCCTCGATTTTCACATTGCTCTTTTTTCCTCATTTTCATATTTATGATTCTATGCGGGGGCAACCGTTTACCTCAACTTTAAAAAAATTATTTCAAGCGATTTTAACCGTATTAATTTTTCTCGCAGGCCTTGCTTTTATTACTAAAACAGGAGCTAATTTCTCACGAATTTGGTTTTTTGCCTGGTGTATTTCATCTTTTGGATTATTGTCCATTCTGCGGTTTTCATTGGTTTTAGTATTACGGGTGATGCGTTCGCATGGCTTAAATGAAAAAAGAGTGCTTATTATTGGTGCAGGTGAAATGGGTAAACGGTTGGTAAAAAACTTACAAGCCGCTTATTGGACAGGTTTTAGGGTTACTGAAATATTGGATGATAAAGTTGATGAACATGAATCAAGTATTTTGAATATCCCGATAAAAAAAATGCCCAGCGATTTGAGTGAATATCTTAAGCAAGCCAAAAATTTACACGAAATTTGGATTGCACTGCCTCTTTGCGAAGAAGCACGAGTAAAACAAATTCTATTTAAATTAAGACACCACACGATTTGCATACGCTATGTTTTAGATGTTTTTGGACTCGGTTTGTTAAAACAGAGTATTACTGAATTAGCGGGTTTTCCTACGGTCAATGTTAATTTTACCCCTATGGTAGGAATTAACCGTGGTGTTAAAGCTATCGAAGATCGTTTGTTAGCATTGATCATTTTGTTATGTATTAGCCCGTTATTTTTAATGATCGCCGTTGGAATAAAACTGACTTCAAAAGGCCCGATATTTTTTAAACAATTGCGCCATGGTTGGGATGGAAAAATTATAAAAATTTATAAATTTCGTACTATGGTAGTTCATCAAGAAAAGGCAGGGAAAGTCACGCAAGCTTCTATTAATGACGATAGGGTTACCCCATTTGGGCGTTTTTTAAGAAAAACAAGCTTAGATGAATTACCACAATTTGTTAATGTTTTACAAGGAAAGATGTCTATTGTCGGACCTAGGCCCCATGCAATTGAACATAATGAATATTACAAAGAATCCATTAATTCTTATATGCAACGTCATCAAGTTAAACCCGGCATCACCGGATGGGCTCAGGTAAATGGTTGGCGTGGGGAGACCGATACGCTTGGAAAAATGCAGAAAAGAATTGAATACGATCTTCAATATATTGAGCACTGGTCGCTTTGGTTTGATTTAAAAATTATTTTTCTGACCTTGTTTAAAGGCTTGGTCAACAAAAATGCTTATTAAGATTCTATTATTTTTAATCAAGGCACATGACAACAGCGAATATCTGTATCTTCCCCAACCACATACTCTGTGATGATGTAATTTATATTTGAAGGTAATTTTGTTGAAAAAAAAGTAATACAGTTTTTCATATTTTCGGCTGTATTTTGTGTATTCTTATAAAAAGTAATGGCATCCAGAATCATATAATTCTCTTCTGTATCTTGCTTATGCAAGGCCATCACGTAACCCAGCTTCCCGCCTCGTATGGATAGCGGCGGAATAGGCGGGGACTCTATAACGAATATTTGCATGATCGCGGTTTTTAGATGGCTTCTTAAACGGCTAAATCTGCAATTTTCAATCTCTAAATAAAAATCACAGATCATTATTAAATTTTGATTCACTTTGTAAGCTTGATCTGGATTTTCTAATTTGGAAATATGTTTGATGAGTTGATTTTTTCTAGCAATGGCGCCTTTCCCGGGGGGTAACTGATTTACAATCTGACTCATAGCGGACTAAAGCAGATTTTAAGTGATATATAACTAGCTTGGTATTCGTTATCATGGTCATCCTTGAGTTTAAAAGAAGTCTTTTGTATCCATCCCCTATTTTCAGTATACTCATTACATTTTTAGGGATATTTACACCATTACTATGGAATTAGCAACTTATCTAAAGCAACAATTTGCCAAACGAATTTATATTCTTGATGGTGGAATGGGAACCATGATTCAAGGGTATAAGTTGCAAGAATCTGACTATAGAGGAAAAAGGTTTGCAGATTTTGCTTATGATTTACGCGGTCATAATGATCTTCTTTCTATTACACAACCCGATATCATTAAAGAAATTCATATCAATTATTTAGCTGCAGGTGCAGATTTCATTGAAACCAATACCTTTAATTCAAATGCAGTCTCCCTTGCGGATTATCACATGCCCGAGCTGGCCTATGAGCTAAATTTGAAAAGCGCTTTGTTGGCTAGACAGGCGGCTGATAGTTTTACAAAAAAAAATCCTGATAAGCCGCGCTTTGTGGTTGGAATTTTGGGCCCGACTAACCGTACTGCTTCTTTATCGCCTGATGTAAATGATCCGGGATTTAGAAACATTCATTTTGATGATTTAGTTTTAGCATATACCGAAAATGTACGCGGATTGCTTGATGGTAAAGTAGACGTTTTAATGGTGGAAACTATTTTTGATACCTTAAATGCAAAAGCTGCCATTTTCGCTATTAAAAAATATTTTGCTGAAAATCATTTGGCCATCCCCATCATGATTTCATTTGCGATTACAGACGCAAGCGGAAGAACTCTTTCAGGTCAAACGACACAAGCTTTTTGGCATTCAATTAATCATGCGCAACCATTGAGTGTGGGATTAAATTGTGCGTTGGGAGCAAAAGCATTACGTCCTTACGTAGACGAATTATCAAAAATTTCAGATTCATATATTAGCTTACATGCCAATGCGGGATTGCCCAATGCTTTTGGTGAATATGATGAAACTCCAGAAATGATGGCGCAAACGATTCAAGAATTTGCACAACAGGGTTTTTTAAATATAGTAGGTGGTTGTTGCGGTACAACACCAAAACATATAAAAGCGATTAGCGAAGTTGTTAAAAATATTTTGCCGCGAAAAATTCCTGATATTGCAAAAGCGTGTCGCTTAAGTGGGCTAGAACCTTTAACCATTGATGATAATTCTTTATTTGTTAACGTAGGTGAACGCACGAATGTAACAGGCTCGACTAAATTTGCAGAATTGATACGTAGTGAAAAATATTCAGAGGCATTAGAGGTTGCCAGAGACCAGGTTTTAAATGGTGCTCAGATAATTGATATCAATATGGATGAAGGCATGCTTGATTCACAAGCGGCGATGGTAAAGTTTTTAAATTTAATTGCTGCTGAGCCTGATATTGCGCGTGTTCCTATTATGTTAGATTCTTCAAAGTGGTCAGTCATAGAAGCGGGTCTAAAATGTATTCAAGGAAAAGGGATAATCAATTCAATTAGTTTAAAAGACGGTGAAGAATCGTTTTTAGAAAAAGCTAAATTAGCTAGAATGTATGGTGCAGCAATTGTTGTTATGGCTTTTGATGAAGTTGGACAAGCAGATACTAAAAAAAGAAAGATAGAAATTTGTTCCCGTTCTTATTTTCTTTTAACCGATAAAATTCATTTTCCACCAGAAGACATCATTTTTGATCCTAATATTTTTGCGGTAGGCACAGGAATTGAAGAACATAATTCTTACGCTTTAGACTTTATTAATGCGACCAGACAAATAAAAAAATCATTACCGTATGCTTTAATCAGCGGTGGTGTTAGCAATGTTTCTTTTTCTTTTCGCGGAAATAATGCTGTTCGCGAAGCGATACATACGGTTTTTCTTTATCATGCAATACGTGCAGGCATGGACATGGGAATTGTCAATGCAGGTGCAATTACTATCTACGAAGAAATTCCAAAAGATTTTTTAGAATGTATAGAAGATGTCATTTTAAATAGACAGTCAAATGCAACTGAACGTTTATTAGAAATGGCCTATTCTTTAAAATCACAAGTAAAAACCAGAGTCGAAGATTTAAGTTGGCGAGAAAAAAGTGTATCAGATCGTCTAAGTCATGCTTTGGTGAGTGGTATCAATCAATACATTATTGAAGATACCGAAGAAGCTCGAAGGTGTTTTGATCATCCCTTACGTGTGATTGAGGGACCTTTAATGGATGGAATGAATATAGTAGGTGATTTATTTAGTTCAGGTAAAATGTTCTTGCCGCAAGTGGTAAAAAGCGCAAGAGTCATGAAACAAGCAGTAGCTCATTTAATTCCTTACATCGAAGCCTTAAAAACAAAAGATGATAAAGCAAAAATAAAAATTCTAATGGCCACTGTAAAAGGTGATGTGCATGATATTGGTAAGAATATCGTGGGTGTTGTGCTGAGATGTAATAATTATGAAGTGATTGATCTCGGGGTCATGGTAAGTTGTGAAGTGATACTTGGGAAAGCGATTGAAGAGAAAGTAGATATTATCGGTTTAAGCGGTTTAATTACGCCATCACTGGATGAAATGGTGCATGTTGCTAAAGAAATGCAGCGATTAGATTTTACTATTCCTCTGTTAATAGGAGGAGCTACCACTTCTAAAGCTCATACTGCCATTAAAATTGAACCAAATTACAAAGGTGCAACCGTACATGTTGTTGATGCTTCGCGTGCTGTTGGAGTCGTTAGTCAATTGATAGGAGAACAAACTAAAAAAGATTTTATTGAAACAATTCGTCTTGATAACATCAAATTACGTGAACGGCATAAAAATAAAAAGTCTGAAAATGAAATGATTAGTATAGAGGAAGCACGTAAAAATAAATTCTTGTGTGACTGGGAAAACTATTCCATCTATCAACCTGCTTTTTTAGGGATTAAGTCTTTTTCTGATTTTTCTTTAAAAGAATTAAGCAATTTTATCGATTGGACGCCTTTTTTTCAAACGTGGGAATTAGCAGGAAAATTTCCAAACATACTTGAGGATGAAATAGTAGGAGAGAGTGCGAAGAGCTTATTTGAAGATGCCAAATCGATGTTAAAAAAAATGATAGAAGAAAAATGGCTGCAGGCTAAAGGGGTTATTGGATTTTTTCCAGCAAATAGTATTGAAGATGATATTGAGATTTACTCAGATCCGAGTAGAGAAAAAGTCATTGCCAAATTTCATATGCTAAGACAGCAAAATAGAAAACCCAAGGATAAATTTAATTTATGTTTATCGGATTTTCTGGCGCCAAAAGATTGTGGTTATTGTGATTACATAGGTGGTTTTGCTGTTACAACAGGTATCAATATGCAGGGTAAATTACAGCAATTTGAAAATTCGAATGATGATTATAATTCTATATTGTTTAAAGCGTTAGCTGACCGTTTGGCAGAAAGTTTTGCAGAATGTATGCATGCAAAAGTCCGTAAAGAATTTTGGGGTTATGGAAAAAATGAAACTTTAAATAATGAAGAGTTAATTGATGAAAAATATCAAGGAATACGTCCTGCTCCCGGGTATCCTGCTTGTCCTGATCATACTGAAAAATTAGTTTTATTTGATTTATTAAACGTAACCTGTCAAACGAATATTCAATTGACAGAAAATTTTGCTATGCTCCCAGCCTCTTCAGTGAGTGGATTTTATTTCTCGCATCCAGGCTCACAATATTTTAGTATAGGAAAAATTGGTAATGATCAGATAAACGACTATGCGAGACGAAAAAATAGGGATATAGATATTATAAAACGCTGGCTAGCTACACATTTAAATGAGTAGACAATGAATATCAATGTAAGTTTTGAATTTTTTCCACCGAAAACTCAAATGGCGGCTATTCAGTTGCGTGATAACGCCATTATTTTAGAAAAAATGGGTCCCCATTTCTTTTCGGTTACTTTTGGGGCAGGAGGCAGTACCCGTACCGGAAGCATTGAAACTATAAAACTATTACAATCCGAAACTAAGATTCCTGTTGCCCCTCATTTATCTTGTCTAGGATCCACCTTTGAAGATATTTCCGGACTTTTGGAAGTTTATAAAAATTTAAGTTTAAAAAGAATTGTTGCATTGCGGGGTGATTTACCGGCGGGGGAAAAACGAGAAGGTGATTTAAATTTTGCATATGAATTAGTTAGTTTTATTAGAAAAACAACAAACGATTATTTTCACATAGAAGTAGCAGCATACCCTGAAGTTCATCCCGAAGCACCTAACCCTACGGCGGATATTATCAATTTAAAACGCAAATTTGAGGCTGGTGCAAACAGTGCTATTACACAATATTTTTTTAATCCCGATGCTTATTTTTATTTTAAAGATGAATGCGCAAAAGAAAATATTTTTTCTCCTATTATTCCAGGGATTATGCCGATAACCCATTTCGATAAGCTACAACGTTTTTCTAGTATATGTGGAGCCGAAATTCCGAGATGGCTTTCTAAACGTTTAGAAATGTATGGTGATGATCAAGAATCTATTAAAGCATTTGGTGCGGAAGTTGTTTATAATCTTTGCCAGCGCCTGGTTGCTGGGGGTGCACCAGCTTTGCATTTTTATACCTTAAATCAAGCGGGACCCACTCTTAACTTATTACAAATGTTGGGAATACAGGGTTTTAGTTTGTAATTTCTTCAATCAATTTTTTCACTTCACTTGCTGCTGTTTTCCAATTCAATCGAGTTTCAAATTCGTTAAATGAATTTAAAGCCATTTCTTCATAGCGAGAGTAATTTTGCATTAGATGAGTGATATATTCGCAATAAACATCAACGGGAGCATCCAATGCAAAGGTCATACCATTTATATTATTTTTTACTATGGTTGAAATACCGCCAACGTATGAAGTTAGGCAGGGTAGTGCAAAAGCGTTTGCTTCACAAAAAACTATTCCATAAGCTTCTGCGCGTGATGGAACAAATAAAAAATGAGATTCTTTTAATAATTTTGTGATTTTTTCAACACCTTCAGGGGTGCGTTTTGAAATAAAGCCATGGCATTTTATATATTCGGGAATTACAAAGCCTTGAGGAGGATGGCAACCTACAAAATTTAATTCAACCGCTTGGCCTTGCTCATGCAATTTTTTTGCTACATTAAAAACAATTTCTCCACCTTTTCGTTCCCAACTTTTGCCTAAAAATAAAAGTTTTACCGTTTTATGAGATCTTATTTTTAACATTGCTTGAATATCTTCAAGGGTATTACGTTTTTCAATGTTTGCGCCAAAAGGAATGACTTTTACTTTATTTTTATCGGACCCATAAATTTCGGTGGCAGTATTTGCAGCCCAATCAGAAGAAAAAATGGCGAGAGAGCATCGATTTAAACATTCTTTGGTAATGATGTTGCCTTGAGCAATGGAACTTGCCGAATGCTGGGAAAATCCAGGATAAAATCCAATTAAACTCGCGTATAAACCATCTGTCCATAAAATTATTGGCTTATCAGAGTCAAGGTAACAAATAGGATGTATCTGTGGTGCAATCACAGCGTCAACATTTAATGATTTTAATTTTTCTGCTGCTTGTGCGGAATAATTTTTCGCATTAATAATATTAAAACGTGGACTTTCGCGTTGACCACTGGCCAGGCTTTTCCAGGTTTGTTTTAATTTAAAAAATGGGGACACACGTTTTTTTAAATTACCAATATATTGGACTTCCACTCCTTCTTTTTCGAATGCCTTACTCATGTAAAAAGGAGTTCCTGACCAATTTGAAACATCTCTAGCATCAAAAGTAGTTGCAACAGCAAGTTTCATGTGATTTCCTTTTCTTTAACCCCATCAAGATTCCAAAAAATTTCTTTAAATCGTTGCAAAGAAAAATGATGAGTGACTCGTTGATATCCTAGCTCTCCAATCTCTTTCAGTTTTGAGGATTGATAAAGAGTTAACATTTTTTCACTTAACACTTCGGGGTTAGCAGGATCAATTAAAATTCCACAATCACCCACGACCTCCGGTACACCATTTACCCTTGTGGCAATGATGGGTAATTTAGCAAGCATGGCCTCTAATAATACTCTTCCAAACGCTTCTTGGATTGAAGATGAAATATAAACATCAAATGCCTTCATCAAGCGATAACCATCGGCTAAAAATCCTGTGAAAATAACGTCCTCTGCAATTTTAAGTTTTTCAGCCTGGTTTTTTAATTCTGTTTCAAGTTGGCCATCACCAATGATAACTAATTTGGAGTTAGGGCACTGGGATTTTATGCTAGCGAAAGCAGTTAATAACGTTTTTTGATCTTTGTTCTTTGCTAATCTGCCAATCGTTCCAAACACAAAATGATTGGGCGAAATATTTAATTCCAATCTTGCTTGCTCAGGAGATAAAAACTTTGGTTCGGTTAAGTCGGTGTCTATCATATTATATAAAGTAATAATGCGTTCTTTTGGAATATTCCAGATGGTTTTGCGTAAATCATCACGCACCGCATTCGATACACCTGCAAAAATGGCATTATCTTTTGCAAGAGTAGCTATCATTATTTTTCGCATTAAATGATTTAGTGTGCCTAGCTCATGCATGACAGTAAATAAGAGTGGGATTTTTCGGAACAAAGAAACTAATAACATGATATAGCCAGGCTTATAGCGATGACAAATAACAATTTCAAAGTTTTTTTCACGATGTAATGCCAACATTTGTTTTAATGCAATTAACTTCAGGCCTCGAGTAGATTTTTTTGGGCTATTGATAAAAATAACATTTTCAGCTAAATGTTTTTTTCTAATTTGTTCGTCAGGTTCTCCAATAAGATAAGCAACAGTCACATTATATTTATCTTTGTTAAAAATCTGAGTATATTGATTACTGATATCGATAAATTGTGTAGCATATCCATGACCAAAAATTAATATGTTCTTGCGCATATTTAATTATCCAAACTAACATCTAATAATATTTTTTCAGCTTGAAAACCTTCAAGACTTTTTTGTATTCGGCGCAATCCTTTACTAACAGATTTTTTACTTCTACTTAATGTTGGATTTAATACTGTCGTTGCATGATTGATATGGTCCATATAATTCAATAAAATATCAGAAGGTAAAAAAATCATTTTATGTCCATGAAAAAGTAATTTTCTATGCATCGCTTTTCCGGCTACTTCTTCGCCATCAGAAAAACCAGTTTTATATTTTTTTATTAAATCAGTTCTATAGAGTGCGCAATGACTGCGTAGGTACAAGTGATTTTTATCTAGTCCTTCTAACGAATGATTTTTTTTGCTTATCACGTTGTAATAAACTCGTTGAAGATATCTTTCCGCTATTTTTAAAATATCTTTCCAGATGGGTTTTGCTTCCAATTTCCAAGATCCAACGCCTGCGGCGTCACCTGTTTTAATTTGATTTAATAAAAAAGACAGCCAGTTTTTATTCCTTACTAATGTATCAGTATGGATGGATAAAACGTAAGGAGTAGTTACTTTTTCCAGGGCTAAATCTAGCGCTCTAGAATGAGACAATACCGGAGATTCCCCCGGAATTTGTTTACGCTCAATTAACTCTATCCAGGACAGAGTCCGTAGATATTCTAAAGAAGCATCCTGGGAATCATTATCGATGACTATGACATGGGCCAAAGAAGGGTCTGTATGTTTGCGTATTAACCTCAAACAAAGTTTGGTGAGTTCCAATGTTTTATAATTGGGTATTAAAATTGTCACTTCTGGAGTAGGCATGGGTTTCCTAGATACATTCAAATTTGGGCAGTATTTTACTAGCATTGTTCAATGATGGCCAGTATACAGTGACTTTTATGCTAGCTAAGGTATAATTTCCTGAACATAAATAACCATTTATTAGGATAATATGCGTAAAGGTATACTTCTTGCGGGTGGACACGGTACTCGTTTTTATCCTGCGACTCGTAGTATTTCTAAACAGTTATTGCCTGTTTACGATAAACCTATGATTTATTACCCTCTCACCACTTTAATGTTGGCGGGTATAAAAGATATTTTAATTATCACCTGGCCACATGAAATTGCTTTATTTCAGCGTTTGCTAGGGGATGGTTCGCAATGGGGTATTCGATTGCATTATGAAACGCAAAAAGAGCCTAGGGGGATTGCAGAAGCGTTTATTTTAGGGGAAAAATTTATTGGTAATAATCCAGTTTGCTTGATGTTGGGTGATAATATTTTATATGGAGATGGTGTTGCAAAAGTATTACAAGAAGCAGATAAAAATGAAAATAAATCTACTGTATTTGGCTATTATGTAAATGATCCCGAACGCTATGGTGTAATTGATTTTGATAAAGATGGGAATGTAATAGATCTTATTGAAAAACCAAAAAATCCACCTTCCAATTATGCGGCTATTGGAATTTATTTTTATGACAAAAATGTGGCTGAATTGGCTAAAAAATTGAAACCGTCTGCACGTGGAGAATTGGAAATTACTGACTTAAGCCGTGTTTATTTACAACAAAAGCAATTAGAGGTCAAAAAACTAGGTCGCGGGGTTGCTTGGTTAGATACAGGTACTCCTTCGTCTTGGTTGGAAGCTGCTAATTACATCCAAATCTTAGAACATAGACAAGGGCTTAAGATAGGGTGTCCTGAAGAAGTTGCTTATAGGCAAGGTTACATCAGTGAAGATGAGTTACATGCATTAGCAGAACCATTGTTGAAAAGCGGTTATGGCAGATATTTAAAAAGCTTGGTTGAACAATGAAAATTTCAAAAACAGAATTAAGCGGTGTATTAATAATAGAGCCAAGTGTGTTCCCTGATGGCAGGGGATTTTTTTATGAGTCATTTCATACAAATCGCTACGTAGAAAAAGGAATTCCTTCGCAATTTGTGCAAGAGAATTTTTCTCATTCAATTAAAAATGTAATTCGAGGATTGCATTATCAATTAGAACGTCCGCAAGGAAAATTAATTGTAGTAAGCACAGGGTGTATATTAGATGTCATTGTTGATATTCGACGTAATTCTCCTACTTTCGGCAAATCAATTACGATTGAATTATCATCAGAAATCCCGCGTCAAGTGTATATCCCTCCTGGTTTTGCTCATGGATTTTGTGTTTTATCTGAAAACGCAAATGTAATGTATAAGTGCAGTGATTATTATCATCCAGCTTCTGAGCGCGGAATTTTCTGGAATGACCCGAGTTTAAATATTGCTTGGCCCACTAAAAAGCCTATTCTTTCACCTAAAGATGCTATTTATCCTTTGTTAAAAGATATTTCTTACGATCAATTGCCCCAATGAAAATATTAATCACAGGTGGAAATGGCCAATTGGCTTATGATTTGAAAATCAAATTAGAAGATAACAATATTGATTTTATTTCCGTTTCGCACCAAGAATTAAATATCGTTCAACAAAAACAAGTATTTGAAGCAATAAAAAAATATAATCCTAGTTTTGTTATCAATACAGCCGCTTATACTCAAGTTGATAAAGCTGAACAAGAAATAGAATCTGCATTTGCTGTGAATTGTGAAGGAGTAAAAAATTTGGCAGAAGCTTGTGAAAATTTTCATGTTCCTTTGTTACATCTTTCCACTGATTATATCTTTGATGGGAATAAAAGCACTCCTTATCTCGAAACGGATATGGCTACTCCTATAAATACCTATGGAAAAAGCAAGCTGGCAGGTGAAAATGCAATTATAAAGTACTGTGAAAAAAAAATTATTTTACGAGTCAGTGGAATATATGGAGTACATGGAAATAATTTTGTTAAAACTATTTTACGTTTGGCTAAAGAAAAAGAAATTTTAACGATAGTCGAAGATCAGATAACATGCCAAACTTCTACTTCCTTGATTGCGGATACCATCGTTTTTTTACTTAAAAATCCCTCTTGGGGAGTTTATCATTTTTGTAGTGATAAACCTTTAAGTTGGTATGAGTTTGCATTATTGTTAATGGACAAAGCAAAAAAATTTGAAAAATTTAAGTTAAAAACAATACAGCCAATCAAATCTAAAGAGTATGCGGCGCCTGCGTTACGGCCATTAAACTCTGTTTTAAATTGCAAAAAAATCCTTTCACAATTTAATATTATTCAACCCAACTTAGAAGCAGGACTAACAGATGTTATCAATAAATTATATTCCACATAATATATTAGTCACAGGCGGAGCGGGTTTTATAGGCGCAAACTTTGTTCATTATTATTTAAAAAATTTTCCTGATGTGAAGATTGTTAATCTGGATTTACTCACTTACGCAGGATCTTTAGATAATTTAGAACACCTGCCCGCAGGTTCTATACATCATTTTGTTAAAGGTGATATTTGCAATAAAGAATTAATCATGAAGATTCTTAGAGAGCATCAAATCGATACCATTGTTCATTTTGCTGCAGAATCTCACGTGGATAGATCGATAAAAGGACCTGCACCGTTTATTCAAACAAATATTGTTGGAACTTTTACACTTTTAGAATCTGCAAAACAATATTGGCTAGAAGAAAAAAAATGGGATTTTTTGAAATGCCGTTTTCATCATGTTTCTACAGACGAAGTTTATGGTTCACTTAAAGAAAATGATCCTGCTTTCACTGAATTAACTGCATATTCACCCAATTCTCCCTATTCTGCTTCTAAAGCCAGTTCGGATCATTTGGTTCGAGCTTATTTTCATACTTATCAACTTCCTATGACTATGAGTCATTGTTCTAATAACTATGGTCCATTGCAAAATAAGGAAAAATTTATCCCTACTGTTATAGAATCTTGTTTGAATGGGGCTGCTATACCAGTTTATGGCAATGGAACAAACATTCGTGATTGGTTATATGTTGAAGACCATTGCGCTGCAATCCTGAGTATATTACATCAAGGAAAAGTGGGTGAATCTTATAATATCGGTGGTGAAGCCGAAATGAGTAATATCACTTTAGTCAAAAAAATCTGTGAGCAAATGGAAAAGCAATATCCGCAAAACTTTTCTTATTCCTCTTTAATTGCTTTTGTAGAAGATAGGCCTGGTCATGATTGGCGATATGCTATGGATATTTCTAATATTAACAGTGAATTAAACTGGAAACCCAAAGAAACATTTGAAACGGGTTTAAGAAAAACAATTGAATATTTTTTTTACAAACGAACACATGTTTTCCCTGGTTGAAATATGTTAGTATCTTTGGAATTTTATAGGCCAAAATATAAGACATTTTTGAAAAATTAGGAATAAATATGAAAGTAACAAAAGCTATTTTTCCAGTTGCAGGGTTAGGTACACGTTTTTTACCTGCAACAAAAGCGAATCCAAAAGAAATGATGCCTGTTGTCGATAAACCCTTAATACAATATGCCGTGGAAGAAGCTGTTGCCGCGGGAATTACAGAATTAATCTTTGTGACCAACAGCAGTAAACGTGCTATTGAAGATCATTTTGATTCAAATTATGAACTAGAATCGAATTTATTCGAACGCGGTAAATATGATTTATTAGAAAATGTAAGAAATATTTTGCCTGAAGGTGTTTCTTGCGCATATATTCGCCAACGTTCCCCTCAAGGTTTAGGCCACGCCGTTTTATGTGCTAAGCAATTTGTAAAGAATGAACCGTTCGCTGTGTTGTTAGCGGATGATTTAATAGATGGCGGCCAGACATCATGCTTGCAACAAATGATAGACGTGTTTGAGTTAAATCAAACAAGTCTAATAGCGGTACAAAAAATTCCAAGCAGTGAAACTAAAAAATATGGAATCGTCGATGTACCTTCAGAAACTGATCCTGTAGCTAAAATACAAGGCATAGTAGAAAAACCTGATGCCAGCAATGCACCTTCAAATTTAGGTGTAGTTGGTAGATATATTTTAACTCCTCAGATTTTTACTTTATTGGAAAATACATCAAAAGGATCAGGGGGAGAAATTCAGTTAACAGACGCAATTCAAAAATTATTAAATCTTGAATCAGTGCATGCCTTGCAATTCAAAGGTAAACGCTATGATTGCGGTAGCAAACTTGGATATTTAGAAGCAACTTTAGCTTATGCGTTAAAACATCATGAGTTAGCTCATGATTTTAAAAATTTTTTGCGTGAGTTTGTAGTATGCTTAGAATAATAAGTAACAAAAATTACATATTTTTTATAACAGGTATCATCAGTCTTTTGATTTCATTTTGGATATGCGCGAATGAAAATGTATTGAATTCTGATGCGATTTGTTATTTACAAAGTGCTGCTGATATGAAATTAGGATTATATACTGCCATGCACTTGTGCGATCAAGCTAAATGGCCTTTTTATTCAGCATTAATCTATTTTTTTACACAAATAACACCTTTTTCTTTAACGTTTTCTGCTTTCATGCTAAATGCTGTTTTTTCTTTGTTTTCTTCGCTTATGTTTTTGGCCATCGTGCGTTTTATCACACCCAATGTTAGAATTTTATTATTCGCTGCATTTGTTATATTGTTGTCCCATGAATTTAACTCTGTAAAACAATATATTATTAGAGATCATGGATTTTGGGCGCTCTATTTATCTTCAATCTTTTTTTTACTTAAATTTTTAAAAGAAAAAAAATGGTATTTTGCTGTTGCATGGAGTATCAGTACCTTGGTAGCTACTTTATTCCGCGTAGAAGGAATAATTTTTTTAGTTCTTATTCCACTTATTAGTTTTTTTGATTCAGAAGCAGAATTTACCACAAGAATAAAATCCTATTTCCAGTTAAATGCGGTTACTCTATTGAGTGTAATTGCTTTATTAGGATGGACAACCTTTCATCCGGAGTTTGATGTAACACGTTTACATGAAGTCAAATTTCAATTTACGCATGGTTTTTTTGAAATTATTCCACGTTATTTCGTTTTAAAACAATCTTTGGCAGAACATGTGCTGGGTCCTGATTCAGCACGAGATGCTGGTATGGTATTAGTGCTAATGCTGGCAAGTTGGTTTCAAGTGAGTATAGTGTTAAATGTTTCTCTCATTTTCTTTGTTTTGGTTATTTATGCTTGGCATAAAAAATTAATGCCGGCAACTCGAAATACATCAATTGTTCTATGGGCATATTTGATAGTAAATTTGCTTATTACAATCCTATTTTTTTCAGAACATATGTTCTTATCTAAGCGATATTTGATTGCATTATCGTTAATACTTATGCTTTGGGTTCCCTTTGCATTAGAAGATTTAATGCTGAATTGGCAAAAACAAAAAACAAACTATTTTCTTATCGCTATTTTTCTTATCTTGGTATCAGCGTTGGGAGGCATTTTTAATTTTGGTTACTCCAAACAATATATTAGGAATGCGGGTGATTGGTTGGCCTCTCATGCTCCTGCAAACGCAAAAATTTATAGTAATGATTACCAAGTGCTCTATTATTCAAAACATTTTGGAGATGATCTTTTTGTTAAAGCAAAAGCGTATGGACAGCTCGATGTCATTGCTAATGACAAATGGAAGCAATTTGATTTTATCGCTTTAAATGTAAGACAAAAAGATAATAAAAAAGAATATCCAAAAATTGGTTATGCTATTGCGCAAACTTTTGCAAATAAACGAGGTGATACCATCATTATCTACCGGAGGGACTCACTGTGAATATTACAGTCATTGGTGCAGGTTATGTTGGTTTAGTCACAGGAACTTGTTTTGCCGAGTTGGGGAATCAAGTTACCTGTATAGACGTCAATAAAGAAAAAATAGCTAATTTAAAAAAAAGGTATTTTGCCTATTTATGAACCTGGCTTAGAGCCTATGGTTATTTCCAATTTAGAAAGTGGCCGATTACATTTTGAAACCACTTTAAGCGAATCAAAATTTGAGCCACAATTAATTTTTATTGCAGTGGGTACTCCTAGTGATAAAGACGGTTCTGCAGACATGCAGTTTGTTTTAGAAGCTGCTAGGAATATTGGTTCCTATATAAAGAATTATTGTGTAGTTGTCGATAAATCTACAGTCCCTGTCGGTGTGGGTGATCAAGTTAAACAAAATATTCAAGATGAATTAAAAAAACGAAATCTAGCAATTAAATTTGATATGGTCAGTAATCCTGAATTTTTAAGAGAAGGTGCGGCTATTGATGATTTCATGCGACCTGATCGTATCATTATTGGTTGTTCTTCCAAAAAAGCCAAAAACATAATGCAAGAATTATATGCTCCTATTACAAGGCACCCTGAAAAAATTTATTTTATGAATGTGAAAGATGCAGAAATGACTAAATATGTCGCTAATGCTATGCTTGCAACTAAAATTTCTTTTATGAATGAGATGGCTGTTTTGTGTTCTCGTATGGGTGTGGATGTAGAAAATGTGCGTATTGGTATTGGCGCCGATTCTCGTATCGGAAATGCTTTTATCTATCCTGGATGTGGATATGGTGGTTCTTGTTTTCCAAAAGATGTAAAAGCATTAATAAAAATGGCTGAAGACTATCATGTCGAACCTATGATATTAAATGCAGTCGAAAAGCGTAATTATCATCAGAAACAAATTTTACCCAAAAAAATTGTGGAAATCTTCGGTGAAGATTTATCAGATATTACCATTGGAGTATGGGGATTATCTTTTAAACCCGGAACTGATGATATGCGTGAAGCGTCTTCACTGGTCTTAATAGAAAATTTAATTTCAAGAAATGCTAAAATACAAGCTTATGATCCAGTTGCTATGCCTGTGGCACGTAAAATGTTTCCAGAAGATTGGTTTAACTCTGGAAAATTGCATTTTTCAGAGCACCAATACGATGCCTTAAAAAATGCGGATGCTTTAACGTTAGTAACGGAATGGAAACCTTTTTGTTATCCCGATTTAGCTGTCATGAAAAAATTAATGCGTCGTCATCTCATTTTAGATGGCCGGAACCAATATGATCCTAAGCATATGCGCGATGCTGAATTTGAATATTACGGAATAGGGCGATAATAATTTCATTTTTTTTCTACTTTACAAGGAGAGTTTCATGCAAATTAAAACAATCTTAGTCTCTGTTTCTGCTGTTTTGATGGCATCATCAGTTTTTGCCGACTCCAGCAATAAAAGTTATATTGTTGTTGCACCCGAGTGTCTTATTCAAAAGGCTAAAATTCATTATCAAATGTTATCTACACAGGATCAATTTTTATTAATTAAAATAAATGAAGTTTCTTTCAATCAGTTAATCGCTTCAAAAAAACATCAAAAAACCTTATGTGGCGGTTTTATCAATGTGACAGATGCTTACAATAATCAAAAACAAAATCTTAACATTCATGATTTTCTAACTAGCTATATAAAAAGTTCAGATGATAAAAAGCCTTTGCATGAATCCTACGAAATACATCATCAAAAAGAAGTGAATCAATTATTATCCCAGCTAAATCCTCAGAATATGTGGAGTAATTTAACTATATTATCCAGTTTTAAAGATAGATATGCAGGATCTGATACGGGCGTGAAGGCTGCAAAATGGATTAAAGAACAAGTAGATCAAATGGCAAAACAAAACAATAGATCGGATGTGATCAGTTATTTTGTTTCAACGGGTCCCAGTTACAAGCAACCCTCCGTTGTCGCTAAAATTGGAAAAGGAGAAGGGCCTGGAGTTGTAATGGGTGCTCATATGGATACGTTATCCAGTTTTTGGGGAAATATGCCGGGGGCTGATGACGATGGAACTGGTACAGTAACAGTTCTTGAAGTGGCCAGAACTTTACTTGCCAGCGGCATGGAGTTTAAAAAACCCATTTATTTAATTTGGTATTCAGCTGAAGAAATGGGCTTAGTAGGTTCCCAATATGTTGTTTCTGATTTTAAAAATAAAAAGATACCTGTAGAAGCAGTTTTTCATTTAGATATGACAGGCTATGAAAACGATTCAACGATGTGGTTAATTAAAGATTATACTAATAAAGATTTGACAACTTACTTAGAAACTTTAATAAATACTTACATACAAGAACCTGTTAAATACACAGCTTGCGGATATGCTTGCAGTGATCATGCTACTTGGAATAATAATGGCTTTAAATCAGCTATTTCATTTGAATCTGAATTTGGAAAAGATAATCCAAATATTCATACATCAGAAGATACCATGGAGAATTTATCCTTAGAACACATGACCCGATTTGCAAAATTAGGACTTGCATTTGTTGGTGAGTTAGCAGAACCAGTTTAGCGTTCAACAGTTGGTGGATTAAGCAACCAAGGCTAATCCACCTTCTAATAATTATAGCATTCCTAACTTATCCAGCTTGGCTGCACAAATGAAATCATTTTCTGTTAAACCATCAATTGCATGAGTACTATAATGTACTACGCAATAATTAAATCCTACTTCCATATCTGGATGATGATTTTCTTGATTAGCAATCCAAGCAACAGCGTTGACAAAACCCATGGTTTTATAAAAGTTTTTAAACGAGTATCGACGAGTGATTTTTTTTCCATCCTCAGATAATTTCCATTCTGATACTTGTGCTAAATAGTTAGCGATTTTCTCTTTAGATAAAGGTGGGATACCTGCCTCACATGCAAGACAGCGTTTTGTTTCTAATTCACTCATTTAACTCTCCATTTTAAATACAGGGGTGTAATCGCCTAGACGTTGTGCTTCGCGTACCAAAGACATTAAGTCAGAATTAACTAATTTAAATAAGTCATCGAAGCTATTGATGACAAAATAAATAGGTTGAAGAATATCAATCCGATAGGGAGTACGTAAAGCTTCCATCACTTCAAAAGGTTTGCGTTCCGGAATCTCACTTTCTACACAATACACAGTTTCATTCATAGAAGATAAAATGCCGCCACCATAGGCTCGAATACCTTTAGGAGTATTAATTAATCCAAACTCATTCGTAAACCAGAATAAACGTGCTAAAAGCGCACGCTCTGCAGGGTTCGCTTTTAATCCTAATTTACCATAAGTATGGGTGAAATCCGCATAGGCTTGGTTAGTTAGCATTGGGCAATGACCATAAACCTCATGAAACATATCTGGTTCTTGTAAATAATCTATTTCTTCCTTTCTTCTGATAAAAGTAGCGGCTGGGAATTTTCGATTTGCCAGTAATTGAAAAAAATTTTCAAAAGGTATTAAGGCAGGAACGGGTTCTAACTGCCATCCAGTTATTTTTTTTAAAACATTGGATACTTCAAAACATTGTGGAATACGATCATGCGGCAGTTTTAATAATTCAATGCCTTTGATGTATTCATCACAAGAACGGCCTTGGATAATTTTGGTTTGGCGTTGATATAACTCTTCCCAGATTGCATTTTCTTCTGAAGTATAATGAGCCACACCCTTTTCATCGATTGGCCTTGCAACGTAGGTAGAAGTTTTTTTGTAGGACATACGCCTTACTCCTATTTATCTTAGGACTTAAAATAACAGTCTTTTTAACTAAAAGTCTAGCCCCTAAATTCTTATTATACTTCTTGGCGAGTTTTAAAAAATTAAATTAATATTTTCATATAGTTATAAAATTTAATTCATGTTTTACTGCACGACAAATCATCAGAGCTGCGACCTATCTGAGCCACGACCTATCAGAGCCACGACCGTAAGGGAGTGGGCACTTTAAGCCCATAGTTATTATTTAATAAAAAAAAGTAGCCTATAAGTCCTTGAAAGAGTTAGAATGTTATTAGCTTAAGACTATTACCGTAACATGGATTGTGCTTCACTTTTAAAGGGCAAGTATGGCAAGGTTAATAGTATCTATTTTGTTTTTTACATTTTTGTCATTAAATTCTTATGGGTTGGATTCCACCTATACCAAATTAAACATTTCTGTCATAGAAAGAACCATAGGCGTTAGGGGCCATTTCGAAAATACTTTGTTTAAAATTTCAGTTCCTCGCAGCGATCTTAATATCGTAGTCAATGGAATGTTAGTGACATCCGATATGGGGTTAACTTCCTGGGTACTCTTTAAAAAATCCGACGATTTGGTTTCTTTATCTGGAGAATTCATATTATTGCAAGATCAAGTCAATCCGGTGATGAGTGTAGCTTTGGCTAACGGGTTAAAAGTAAAAGGCTTATATAGCCCGTTTTTATGGGATTCTCCTCGTGTATTATCGATGAAAATAGCAGGCACAGGGACGGAGATGGAGTTAGGCCTTGCGGTTGCTAGAGTTTTTAAAGAAATTAAAAAGACTGTGGATGGAAAAGGAGATTTTCCTTTTGGGAATACAGACCCAGGTGCAACACTTAACCCTGAAAAAATTGAATCTATTTTAGGTGCCAAAGGTTTCTTAAAAAATGGAACTTATAAAGTTATTTTTGGTAAGGAATTTCGCTCTAAGAATGAAGTTGTTGATAAGGTAATGGCGGATAATACCTGGGCTTCTTTTGTAGGCTCAGATGCTGAATCTGTTATCGATGGAAATATCGTCGTAAGAGAAGCCGAACTTCAAAATGTTTTAAAAAGTTTAAGAAGAGCAGATATTTATGTATTAGCAATTGATCATCATACCATAAACGATGATCCTGATTATGTTTTCATTCATTATTGGGGAATAGGTTCTTCTCAAGTTTTGGCAAGGGCTTTAAAAACAACTTCGTACATCGCAAGAAATGATATTTCCCGACAAGTTAAAGTAAAGCAAGAGTTTTTAGGCCTTGTTAATCCATCTCAAACGGGGTTGTTAATAAAAAAATTCAATAGAAGTCTCCTTGCTTACCATCATTTGCCTCCAAAGAAAAATACGGTAGAAACATTAACGGCAGGAGTCTCAGAATTATTTCTTTCTTTAGAGGACAAGTTTTTCAATTATATTGAGCGTATAACAGTTGATGTTGTTTACGGAATAGTAATAGCAAAAGATGAAATTCATACCAAAAAAGCAGCTATTATATTCGCACAAAATAGATCATTTAATAGTTATCAAAATGTGGATAAGCTTTCAAAAGAATTTAATGACATATTATTTACTCAATTTAAGACAGGAATTTCTATTCCTGAGCCAGAAATTGCTGAAGCGGCAGATACATCCTATAAAAACACACAACATTTAATTAACAAGATCAAAACAGCTTTAAATATTTATCCTGAGATTATTTCTAATTCATTACTGCAACGATTATTAGTTTCATATAATACGAAATATACTAACGTAGATGTATTGGTAAGTGCTTATCCCATTATTTTCCCTGTTGAAGCTAAAAAAACCCTACTAGTTAAGCTAGAACAAAAGGGTAAAGTCAATATTGAAAATTTAATTTCTAGACTCGCTATAGCAATGGGTTTGCCTGGAGTAGAAGTTAAAGAACCGTTAAAATTAAATACCGCCCAAAATAAAAATTACAATCACGTAGAAGTTTTGATGCAAGCTAAGCCTGTGACATTCCCAGTAGAAAAACCCGTACTCACTCCTGTTGTTACAGCGGCTAAAAAAGTTGAAATCATCAAACCTGTAGCTGTAGCTGAACAGAAAGGCAATGTGAATATCGAAAATGTAGCCAATCAATTAAATCAGGTATTACATATTCAAAAGACAGAAACTCACAATCCAATGCAATTAAATACCGCCCAAAATAAAAATTACAAGCATGTAGAAGTTTTAATGCAAGCTAAGCCAGTGACATTCCCAGTGGAAAAACCAGTAGCAGTTGCCAAAAAAGTTGAAGTAATCAAACCTGTACCTGTAGCTGAACAGAAAGGCAATGTGAATATTGAAAATGTAACAAATCAATTAAATCAGGTATTACATATTCAAAAGACAGAAACTCACAATCCAATGCAATTAAACACCGCTCAAAATAAAAATTACAAGCATGTAGAAGTTTTAATGCAAGCTAAACCAGTGACATTCCCAGTAGAAAAACCTGTTACACCAGTTTATAGCCATGAAGCAATCAAAATCGGATCAGAGAATTTCGCTGCAAAACTGAGTTTAACTTTAAGAAATACGAAACATAATGAAGTCTTATTTAAAGAAAGCTCAATGACAGCCGAATTAAAGAATAATATTTCCATACAAAGCACAATGAAAAAAATCTTTAATGTAGCTTCTGATGTGCCTGCCTCTAATGATAATTCTAAACCAAACCCAGTTAAGCTCAAGGATGATAAAGCTAATAAAGTAGTTAAGACCGTTGCAAAAAAAGAAACACCAAAGGCGCATGTGGATGAATCATTAAATATAAATAAATTGATTTCACCTAAGTTAAGCCAGGTTTGTTTAGATAATAAATATAAATTACCAAAAATTCAACGATCTCGATTTACTCCAGTCTCAATGAATTATTCTACAAAATTGGTACAATTTTCTAAAAAAACAATACCTGTTAGGGTAACAGCTTCAGTAAAAAATCAAAATAAAACTAACCACTCTTTCGTTTTACCAATGAAAGAAATGCCGATAACAAAAAATGAAAGTAAAACGTCTAGTTTTGTCCTGCCCATAAAAAAAATAGAAGATTTAAAATATAAAGTGCAAAAACAAATAGCTGAAAAAAAACTGGATAAAAATAATAATAAAGCCATTATCGAAAAAAAATCAACACATCAAGCTTTTGTGTTACCAGTTAAAAATGAAGAAAAAATAAGAGACAATGGCAAGCAACCTGAAGTAAATCTACCTCCTAAAGCAAAATTACCTTTGTTTGCAGCTGCACCCAAAAAAGTGATGTTAAAAAAAGTGGAAGTGAAAAAACATGTGGTAGCTTTGCCTAAAAAAATCGTAAAACAAAAAAAATACATAGTTAGAAGAGAAAATAAAAAGTTTAAAAACCCAGTCATTAAGGTAGTGAAAATCGTAAAAAGAAATTCTATGCACCAAGATGAAAATTTCTTACCTTTTGATGGGCTGCCACAGTAATTACATTCAAATTAGGTCAAAAGACTAATGTATAAGTCCCTGAGTAAACAATTACAAAAGCATACGATTTGGCTATCGCTTGTATTACATTTATTGATTTTAATGAGCCTGACTTTTGGATTTTCTTTTCAAAGTAAAAACCAAGAAAGACCTGCTTTATTTATTCCATCTTATTTGCTCCAACAAGAATCAAAAAATACTTTCCAGCAACAACCCCAGCAAAAGCAAGATTTGGAGGATTTACCAAAACATGATAATGATTTACCTTTGGATTCAAATAAAAAGAACGGTGGAGCGGAAAATTTAAATCGCAATCAAACAATTAATATTAGTTCAGCAGCAGAAGAAGAGCCCGTTCATTTAATTGGCGACAAAAAATTAAATCAACCCATATTAGAACTTTTAGGTAAAGCATTAACAGCCCATTTGGTTTATCCTAAATCGGCATTAGATCTCAACGTTAGAGGAACTGCGATTATTAGTTTTATGCTTTATCCCGATGGGCACTTGACAGATATTAAGTTACTTAAATCAAGTAGCGCGGCTGTTTTAGATGATTCTGCTATTAAGGCAGCTTATGCGATTTCACCTATTGCAAAAATAGATAGGTATTTGAAAAAACCGGAGTATATGGTGATAGGAATTATATTTGGATAAGGGACGGGTTATAAGAAATTCTACTATGAAAATTAAATTATTTATTACGTGGTTATTTCTATTATGCCTGCTAGTAGGTTGTAGCAGTAAAATGGGATATTTTCTTAGTAACGGTTGTGGGCAAAAAGGATTGTATCAACAAAATTGTAGCTGTTGTCAGTCAGCATCAAAGACCTATGATTTGATTTGTGATTCTTGTCTATCATGGCAGCAACATTGTTTTTGTAATAAGCCAAAGGCAAGCTAAAATTTAATTTTTATTCGAAAAAGCATAGCCGCTAAACTGTATAAAAATAATACACAATTACTCTATATGAGCAATCTGTAGGTTAATTGGGTAATTAAATTTTGTTAAATTGCGCAAAGTAGTAACTATTGGTCTAAAATAATAAGTATAAAAACACAAGAGGAGTGGTTGCTATGTTAAACATAAAGAAATCATTCAATCGTTTTTTGTTTTTTCTAATGTCAGTCGTTTTAAGTTCGTGTTCTACTTATACGGGCTCAACCTACGAGTCTCCAAATAATTTACGTACATCCTATGGTTCTAAAATGTCTTCCGCGCCTGCTAATTATTCGTCTCGTTTGCCATCTCATTTAAGTACTGGTGAAAAAACGATATTAGTAGATCCAAATGTTCATGCCTGGGGAGCTTATAACAGTGATGGAACTTTGGTTAGAGCCGGACTCGTTACAGCAGGAGCAAATTATTGTCCAGATATTGGTAGAGCATGTCGAACTGTTTCTGGTTCTTTTAGAATTCAATCCTTAGGAGGAGCAGGATGTAAATCAACAATATATCCTAGACCACGCGGTGGTGCTCCAATGCCATACTGTATGTTTTTCCATAAAAATATGGCGTTGCATGGTTCTTATGGTGTAGCGGAAGCAAATTTAAGTCATGGCTGTGTAAGATTGCACGTAGATGATGCAGAATGGCTGCGATTTAATTTCGCAAACATCGGTACAAAAGTGGTAATAAGACCCTACTAAGGGTTTCTACTATAAATAAAATTTTGAAATTAAGGTAAAATAAAATACTGAGTATCAATCAAAATGCAGGAGATTGAAAATGAAAATTTTTATACCTCTAATGATTTTTTTAGTAATTTTAACAGGCTGCACTGCTAGTACAGTGCCAGCTAGCAATACATCAGCTTCTAATGTTGCACAAACTCCAGCGCCTGTTCATCATACTGCTGCAACTTCAAGTACTGGAACAAACCCGCCAGCAGCAGTACGCACAAGTGTATCCAGTTATTAATTTTGGCTATAAAACAGATAACGCAGCTTAAAGGCTGCGTTATTTTTTGTTGATAATACATTCCAAATCTTAGGATCTTCAATTCCAATTCGAAATACAGATATGCCACGTAATTTATATTTGTTGGCTAATCTTAATTTAGCCTCAAAAGAGGATGCGTCTTCAATAAAAATAAATTTATTCAATCCATAATAATCGAAGAAAGTATAATGAACATTATCATTAGTACTCCAGGAAATTGAGGGTTTAAATTTATTGATAATATATCCCAGCGTTTCGAAATCCAGGGTGGAATATTTGGTATATATTTTTTTAGTAGCAGAACTTGTTCCCATATACCATAATCCTGAATAAGTAGGGATACCCAATGAGATTTTGGAAGCTGGTAAATATTTTAAAATATATTGTAAAACTTCCTCATCCCAAGAAAGACTGGCAACAGCACCCGGTATAGTGCCATCAGCATGTTGGTCATATGCCATGACTGTAATAAAATCAGCAATGCTATTTAATATTTTTAAATCATAAGCACCCTGCCAAATTTGGTATAATTTCTTTTGATAAAAATGAGGGAAATCGTGATCTCTTACGACTGGTGCTACCGCAAAACTGACAATATAACCTTTGTCATGAAATAATTTTGCAGCTTTTTTGTAAAATTCCGATAATAAATTTTTATCTTTTAAAGCAATCATTTCAAAATCAAATTGAATGCCGTATAAATTATTTTTTTTAACTAATTCAATTAACTTAACTAAAGCTGAATTTTGCGCTTCAGGATTCGATAAAAAAAGATGTGCCTCTTTATCATCAAAGTTTGAATTTGTTACCATTGCCATCAGATGTATAGAATTTTTTTTACAAAAATCAATTACTTCTGGATCAAGTTCACCAGAGATCAAACCTTTTTGATTTATTCTATAGGCTTGAGCAACGATAATCGAAATAAGATCTTTATGTTGTGATAATTTTTCTAAAGCTTGAATTTTTTTATTATGGAGGATATAAAAAATATTTTCTTGACTATAACAAGTGTTCATTAAAAATATAAAAATAAAAAAAATAAGTATTCGTATTGGCTTCATTGCAATTCCCTTGTCATGCCAGCCCCTGCTTATAGCATGCAGGGGAAACTTCAGCTGGTATAGTATCCAGTCAAATAATTATTAAACCAAACTATTATATTTACCCTGAACATTTGCAGATTCTTCCTCAGGAACTGTACCACAATAACCGCCGCATATCCCAATAATCAATCCCAAAGCGGCGCCTCCAATGGTTAAACCTCCCATTAACCAAGGGACAACATTATCAAGCCAAGCATTTTGACTTCGAGATTTATAACTATAAGAATCGGCCCATAGCCTATCTTTAGTCGCTTGGTCCGGACATTGAATGCTCCGTTTAGCATTATCATATGTGCAACCGTATTCTTTGTAATGATCACTTCTATAGTCTACATCAAAGTTTTGGATCACCCCATAACGACACCCAGTGATTAGGCCACCCAGGGCAGCGCCGCTTGCGGCACCTGCTATAAGCCCTATAGCAGCATGTTTATACACTTTTTTCCCACGGTTAGTAATATTACAACTAAGGGAATGTAAGCACTTTGCATAAGACATCATTTTTTAAATTCCTATAATCTAGACATGGGTACTTGGTTTAATTTCTGATCTGAATCTTGGATGACATGACATTGTGTTTCAATATCATTACATAAAGCTCCAATGCTCTCTCTTGGTGACCATAAATTCCAATAAATTGTTCTATTGTTATCAATATGTTTAGGGAGTGGCGTTTCGGGACAACAAGCTGCTGAGGGGCCGCAGCAAGGTTGACAACCATTACAGAGGGTAAGAACTTTTTCGGGCACGAACCAAAGCAAACAAGCAAAAATACCGCAACTATCTTTTAAAATTTCATAGACTGAAGCACATTTTGTGGATTTGATTTGATATTTTTTTTCATCATTATCTAAAAAATGATTTTGCAGCGTGAGCCAATATTGCGGCTGGGTTATTTCTAAAGATTTTATTAAATTCATTTTAACAGTTTTTATTGCAGGTATCAGAGGGTGGATCCCTTGTAAATGCCAACTGGTTTTTAATGCTTCTTGCGTATCCTCTATCAGCTTTATTAAGCCAAGAAAATTACGTTCTCTAACAACTTTTCCTGATATAGAAAAATCTTTAATATTGGCATATAAATCACGTGTATAATCCATGATCGCTTTTATTTTATCTGCTTCTAATAAGCCTTGTTTGGTTACCAAGGCACTGGCCATGGAGATAATATCTTCTTGACGTTTTACAAAATTTTCTTCAAAGACTCTTTCATTTTCATTATCTAATAGACGATTCTGCATTTTTTTTCCTTATAAAAAAAATCCATCATAATTAATAATAGGAAATAATCAATGATTTTACTAGAAACGGATTGTTTCTTAAAATGAGATAATCAGTAATATTTATAAATGGCCAAATATTTATTGTTCGTTCCTAATTTTTTATTGGCGTTTTGTATATGAAAATTAACGGTTCGAGGGCTAATTTTTAATTCCTGAGCAATTTGTTCCACTCGCCAAGATTTAGCGGTTAGAATCAAACATTGCTCTTCTCTTGACGTTAGTTTATAGGAAATGATTTGAGGAAACTGTTGATCTAGAATTTTTTTTATTTGGTGGTAAACAATTTGTGCTGCATTGAGCCATTCAAATTGATATAGTTCGTAATCGTGTAAACAGTTTTCATTTCGGCGTTGATGTAATGTCAAACTTACAAAATCATGGTTAGGCCCATGGACGGGAATAGATAAACCTTTGTGAATTCCAAATTCTATCGATTCATTTCTTATTCGTTTTTCACGCGTATTTTTGGCTTGTTTTAATTGTTCTTCTACATCCCAATATAAGGGTAGGGTTGTTAAATGGCTTTTTTCTAGCGTTCTATCTACATCTGCATAAGCTTGTTCTAAATAATATACATGCCAGCTTTTTAAAGGAGAAGAAACAAAATCATAACGCAACTTACGCCCTGATTTCACATGACCTGAATAATAAGTAAAAGCAAAAGAAAAAATATTGAAATGCTTTAAATACTTCTCTAATAGAATTTCTATGTCATTTAAAGACTGAATATTGACTGCTTTTTTATATAACTCATTTAAATTCATATACTTATAACCTGGTATCAATGACAGGTAGGAACCGCATAGTCTATACTGAATAATATTAGAACACAACTAAAGAAGTAGGAAATTTTATGAACCTAAAAGTCTTGTCTGTTATACCCATATTAGTCACGGGTCTTGTCCATGCGGGCAATATCACTAATTCCATACAAGGGGTTGGGCCAAAGAATAATCCTGTTAGCCCATACTTCTGTATACAAGATGCAAATGGCACGGTAACCTATGCGTTAGCGCCTGGCGCCAGTGTTGATGCTAATCAATCTAGCGGTAATAAATATTATGTAGGCGGCACATTACGCTTCGGCGGATGCAGCACTGATAATACTTATTTGGGTTATTTGGCACTCAATGTAAATGATCAAGGTAATAATAAATTTTCGGCTTATACTCCCCCTGAAGGTGTGCATATTGCTTATGTCAATCCTACTATCGATGCGCGCGGAGTGCTTGCTGGAAAAATTCAATATACTGCAATTAATTCCAATTTCAATTTACTGTCATCACCACCTAAACAAAATGCAGATTGGAATTTTGTTGGAATAAATCTTTCTGGTTTAGAATTTAGTAAAATGATAGATCCTGTTGTTGTACCCAACTTATCTGCTGAAGATGCTAGTGGAAAATATTCGGATTTAAAAGAAACCCAAATCTTTTTGCAGTCCGGTATGAATACGATACGCGTGCCTGTCAGTTGGGGATATTTGCAATTGGATGGTCCAGGAGTAGGGGAAATTAATCTGGAATATTACAATTCTTATGTTAAACCATTATTAGAAACATTATCTTCAGCAGAAGTTTACACTATAGTTGATTTACATGCTTATATGAGATATTCCGTTTTTGGAAAAGAATATTCTGGCTGTGGTATGGATGGTAAATGTCCCGACGGTACATTAGTTTTAAATGCAAAAGCCTATCAAGATGTTTGGTCTAAATTATATAAACTCATGAAAGAAGATCCAAAAATTAATATGAATTATATCATGCTGGATTTGGTTAATGAGCCTGTCGATGTACCTGGTGATTTAGTATTTACTATACAAGCTGATGTGATAAAAACATTACGCGAGCAGGGATTTCAAGGGTATATTTTAGTTGAAGGAAATGCATGGTCAGGTCTACATTCCTGGCTTTCAAAAACATGGAAATCCCAGGATGGAACGACTACTTATTCAAATGCGACATTGTTTACTCGTGAAAATTTTGCCAAAGCAGGTATTCACGATCTGTCGAAAATTTTGATCAATGCACATCAATATTTGGATAGTGATTATAGTGGTACACATGATCAATGTGTTACTGATTTAAATACGACAGGACCTGATGGTTATAATTTAATGTCTTTTGTTGAGTATCTACAAAAGAATAAATTAAAAGCCATTGTCACTGAATTAGGAGCGGGACGGGATAGTGCAAGCTGTTCAGTTGCTTTAGGTAAATTTCTAAATTATCTAAAAGATAATTCAGATAAAAACAAAGACTATGGTTTTGTTGGCTGGACTATTTGGAGCGCTGGACACGGTTGGGGAAATTACAATTTGCGAGTTACCCCCGGTTCATATCAAATGACCGTTATGAAAAATTATCTATAGGATTTCATTGTTGCTACGCGTTGAGTATATGTTTAGAAATATCTTTCGATTCATACAACTCGCGTGTAGCCTTGTCCCGTAGGTTTTTAAAAATCCAATAATCAGCCCATGAATATTGATTAGGCGCATTACGAATTTGATTTAATTGATAGATAAAAATGTTCTTATCAGTTTGTTCTTGCGATGCAATTTTCATCATACGATAGATACGATCAGGGACTCTTAGTGGATTATTTCCCCCGCAAAATTTTACTTTACTTTGCCAATAGTGAACATGCTCAGGATTGTTGAGATTCAATTTAAGATTATTAATGATGATTTGTATATCTGTCGCATTTTGTACTTTTTTTAAAGTTTCATTTTTAGCTTTTAACTTTAAATCTGTAATTCTTGTAATTGCAATCGAACATTTTTCTTGAAAAGAAAAAATATTATTTCGAACAGTAGTCACTTCAGTATGTGAATTAATTGTAATGATTCGCCTTTGAATTTCCCCTAATTCAATTCTTAAAGGCCAAATGATCTCTGATAATTCAAAATTAATATGTTTTGGGTAAAGGTGAGGATTATTTGAATTAAATCGATTAACTAATTCTCCATTAGCATTAATGCCTGGAACATAAGATAAATCCAATAAAAATGATAATTCTTGAGGAACTGCTAATTTGAGTTGAGTATATAAGGTATCAATGAATTTATTATATTCTTTTAATATCAAATTTCTTATTCTATCAATAGATTCATTAATTTGTTTTTTTAAATGAACAAATTCACTAAATAAAATTGAAACGGCGAATTTTAATGTGAAGTGCGACAGTGAAAAATGCTGTATATTCAACTTCTTCGGAAAGCGAATATTAATAGCATAGGAAACTGCCGCATGGAGCATTATACGCACCTTTCAATGAGGGATCGATGTCTTATTTCTACTTTTTTATCAATGAATAGCCCTGTCAAAACCATTGCAGAGCGGTCAGGACGCCATCGTTCGACTATTTACCGTGAATTAAAACGCAACAAACCAAAGCCAGCAGACCGTTATATGCCTGGGATAGCTCATCAAATGGCAATAGAACGACATCCTCATGCTCCCAATAAGCTTGATACTGATAAAGAGTTAAATAAATATGTATTAGAAGGATTAGACAATGCGTGGAGCCCTGAGCAAATTTCAGGGCGAATGAAAATTGAAAAAAAAGAATTTTCAACTTGTCCAGAAAGTATTTATCGCTATGTTTATCGAGATAAAAAGAAAAAATTATATAAACTTCTCCCAAGAAAAAAATCTAAACGCAAAGTACGCAACAAACGTGCAGTACGTGAAAAAACTAGTTTAATGGATAGAAGAAATATCAGCTTGCGTCCAAAAGAGGCGGATTCTCGTCTCAATGCAGGTCATTGGGAAGGAGATACGATTCGCTTTAAAAAAGGCCAAAAAACATGCGTAACAACGTTAGCTGAGCGGAAAAGTCGTCTTGTCATTTTATTAAAAAATAAAGATAAAAAAAGTGAAACTGTTGTAGATAAAATTTGTAAAAAAATAAAAACATTTCCAAAGAAAAAATTTTCATCATTAACATTTGATCAAGGAACAGAATTTGCATCGTTTCTAGCGATAGAACGATTAACAAAATGCAAAGTATATTTTTGTGATCCACATTCCCCATGGCAAAGACCTACAAATGAAAATACAAATGGAAGAATTAGACGTTTCTTGCCTAAAGAATTTCAAGCAGATAAAATTAATCAAAGACATTTAGATGAAATAGCTGATAGAATGAATAATACTCCAAGAAAATGTTTGGGGTATCTAACACCGATAGAGGTCTTTATGCAGCATCAAAAAGCCATCTGTCGCACTTCACAGTAGAACTCCCGAACTTTATTATCATTAACAAATTGAATAGACTTGATTTCATTTTCTTTTTGTTGAATTTCATCTTGAATTATTTTTTGTATACAATAAAAATCAGATTTAATTTCTTGAGTTTGGAAAGATGAAAACTCACTGTTAACAGACATTAAACTTTCTAAAGAATGCTTTTCAATCATGTGTCTTATATCAAGAGAACATTTTTGATCCCCAGCGCACCCTATCTGGGTTAATTTTTTTAGATTCGCTGAATGAGCATGAAGTTTCTTGAGTAGAGTTTCTTTTAAAGCTTGTAAAGGTTGCTCTGCTTTATTTTTTTGTTCAGCTAAATGTTTTGCCCAATGTAAAGCAGCTTTTTCATCAAAAGGAGTGGGACTTTTAGCTTTATTAGTAGAGCGTTGCATAGCGGATTTACTAACTCATAAAATAGAATATGAGTATATTAGTAGTAAAACCTTAAGGGTGGATTAAAAAATCGACAAAATTGCGGGTTATAGATATTTTTGAGGATGATCTGCTTGATAAGTAGCTTATTTATAAGGAGTTTTAATATTTAAAGGAGATAATTTTTTTTTGAATTCTTTCATTGTATAAATGGATTTTTCAATTTCCATAGGACCTTCATAATAATGGTAAGGATTAGGATTATTCCTGCTAAAATAGCTCTGTTTGCCAAATATTTTTTTTCTGAGCGTTTCATAAGTGGGATAATTATGAATGTTAAAATAATATTTATTAAGCAAATGGTTGATATCACTAATTTGTTTGGTTGTAAGACTATTTTTTGCACCAGTTTTTCCTTTGAGCAAGTGAAATAAAGTTTCACCCGAAGAGCTTCTTTCATTCATTAAACCATATCCTCTGACTATCATGGCATTTTTTAAAATTGAAATGATAATTGAGGCAAGTATTTTCTCTGTTAAAGCAGTTTTCTGTTTTATAGTTGAAAGTTGAATTGAAAGCTCTTCTTCAATGGATGCAAACGCAGCTTCTTTTGATTTGCTGCGTATGGATAGCCCATACATAAAACTGGTTTTATGTTTTGCAAAGACAGCAAGTTTTTTTACCGCTTCGATGGCTGATTTTCCTTCCTGATTTTCACGCCACTTATCATCAACTGGTTTGCTGATTTTTAAAAAGGGAAGGGGGGGATTTACTTTTATCGCTGATATGTTCAACATCATGGGCAATTCACGAATATAAAATTTCTGATTACTATCGTCAAAAGCGCACCAGTAATTATTGCCTATTTTTTTCATTACCTTAAAACCAAATTTTTCATAATATTTTTGATTGCGGGGCGGTGATTCCAGGCGTAGATTTAAATTTAAAGTGTTGGCTTTTTCAATAATGGTATTCATTAATAGTGTGCCAACCCCTTGGTATTGAAAATCTTTTTTTATAATAATGTTGTTTATATAAATATGATCCTTATTCATTTTAAAAAACAAGGTACCAATAATTTTATCACTCATTTTTGCAATCAATAGTTGATATCCCTGATTGTGAATATAATTAAACACGTCAGTATTGCACATTCCTTTTGCAAAGCTTTCTTTTTCTATATTGGCGATAGCATCCACTAAATTTTGTTTTAATATATATTTGGTGCTATCAAAATGTTGAATCAATATTGTTTGAGAGTTAGGTTTTTTTTCATCTTTTATATCAAGGAGCCTTCTTGATTTTGGAGTAATTACACAAATTGTGCTGCGAAAACCTGGTTCATTCTCTTTATTTTGAAAACCAATTCTTTTATAAATAGTGTGAGTTGTATTTTCATACTGAAATTGAATATGATCTTTTTTTTCTAGATCAGTTAATGGAATATAAGGCAAATATTTACTATATTCATTTAGCTTTGGTGTCCATTCGGTGCTTATTTTATTGTTTTTTATTTTATAAAATTTTGCTGGGGAGTGTTTCATAGCAAGATGAGATGATGCTGCAGCTAATTCTTTACCGTCTACAATATAATAGTTTCCCCATTGTCCTAATATAAATGAAATGTTTGTTTTATCGTAGCAATATCCCACCACAATGGCACCATGTTCCTGGCTTCCGTCACCAAGCGGTCTGGGTTGACCTTCACTGGATGAATTAACTTCTACATCAAAAAAAATAATGGGAATATTATTATTTTCATCAATCGTTTTCTTTAAATAATTAACATAGGAATCCTGGTTGGATTTATCATCTTCGAATCGTTTAAATTCAATTTTTGCGTCAATCAGTGTTTCATCACCCGTTGTTTCCCCCAATCCTTTGATAAAAGTTGAAAACATTTTTTCAGTATACATTTCACCAACAGCAGACCCTGCTTTTTTCTTAGCAACTTGTCTGGCTGAAAGAGTGACTTTTTGATCTCGATTTTTATATAATGGCAAAGGACAATGATTCAAGTTTCCCATTGTATAGTGATAAGTAAGTGCATTCATTACCGCAACTAATTTGCAAGTACTTCCTTTTTGAGCTATGAGATCAGGAAAATTCTCTATCAATTTATAATTGCCCTGATAGTAATTATCTACATGTTTTAAAAGAGATTTTCGACTTTCAAATTGAAAAGGACGTGTGTTCATTAATAATAAAGCTCGCAATATGAAATGTATTGAGTGACTTAGGTCAATAATCGACCGAGGATATTAACATAAATCAGGATTAAAGGATATTTTTTCAAGAACACTGACCAAGCTTACCAATCAGCATATCAGCTTTTTTCTTAATAGATTTTACTTATTATGATTATAAACATAATAAACTTTTGATTTTCTCAAATGGTTGTAATCTTATGGTGATTTAAATCAATCATAAATCCCTTTTTGTTTGGAGAAAAACCATGAAGAAAATGTTAACCACTTTATTTTTATCATATTTTTGTTTGCAATCGGCAATCGGTGCAACCGACTCTGCTGTTGTTAATCAATTAACTTGCAGTAAACTTGCAAATACGACTCAGCCATTTATTTTAGTTTTAGATAAAGGGGATGATTTATTAGAAAGTATTACTCATTGTGCTAAAGATGCAAAACTTTTAGGCGCAGCAGTCAGTGCTCTTGGGCAAGTACAAAATCCAACGCTAGCTTATTTTACCAGTGATCCTAAAGATAAACCTACATTAACTACTTTTGAAGGTTTTTATGAATTGGCTAGTTTAACAGGCAATATTGCCGTGAATGGAAATGGCTACTACACGCATGTTCACGGTGTTTTAGCGGATAAAGAATTTCATGGTATTGCTGGGCATGTTGAATCATCAAAAGTAGGACTAACTGTAGAAGTGACAATAACCCCTTTTGCTGGAACAGTAGAACGTGCAGTTGATCCTGATACAGGATTTGGACCTATTATCCATTAGAAAAATAATATTCCCGTTTTTTGAAAACGGGAATATTTTTTAAAATTTAGGCAAGATGACAAGCAACGCCTAGCATAAATTGATTATCGGTAGGAGAAAATCGTGAACCAATTGGAGAAGTCACATGATTGAAACTGGTATAGGTATAGTCAGCTCTCAAACTTAAATTTCCTACTAAAAACATTTCTAATCCTAATCCATAAGTTAACCCACCCACAACTTTTGATTTGTTAAAAGTGATGGTAGAGGGACCGATAGTAGTAAAAATTTCTTGTGTTTTTATCAGAGACCAGGTGTAACCTATGCGGGCATACACCAAAGAATTATTATTCACTTTGATGCCGGGGAGAATAGCTAAGCCATAATTATTATTGGCGCTGACTGTTGTTTTTAGACTATTGGTATCTAATCCACCTGATCCACTCATAGTAAGAGCTGTCAGAGCATAACTACTTTGAGCACCTGTAGCATTAAAGTTTGCTTCGCCGCCTAAGTACAATCTATTACCCAAGTATTTACCATAGCCCAAAAAAACGCCTCCAGCCCAGCCGATAGGGCTTAAGACAGGATTGATACTAAAAACTTCGCCTTCAAGATCTGTATAAGAAAGATTATCACGTGCTGTATAGTTATCATAACCCGCTCTAACTCCTAGATAAAAGCCATCTTTTAAGCCCGGCTTGCTCTTGGGGGCTGCATGTTTATGGTGAGTTGCAAAAGACGCAGAAGAAAACAAAATTGCAGATGCAGCTATTAACAAGATCTTGGATTTTTTCATGATAAATCATTCCTTGATGTATAAGTAATTGATTCTTAATGTAAGTAAGTTTTTCAAGAATATCAATAGGGTAATTACTAGTTTGGTACCGGGTCAACCTAATGGAGGTTTAGCCCCTTAAAGCCATTAAAAAATATATAATATAAGTATCTACGTCATTGGAAAATGACTATGGAAAAATACAATTTTATTCAATATGAACCAACTTCTCATAAATTCATTTGCCAAGGTGAATGGGTTATTTCAAATCTCTCTGCAATTAAAAAACAATTAGAACAAATGTCTTTGGCCAAAACGGATACTATCATTTTAAATGGAAAAGATATTAAAAAGTTAGATAGTTCTGGCGCATTTTTAATTATTAAATGGATAGATAAACTTGAAAAAATTAATAAAAAATTAATTCTTGAAAACTTTACAGATCAGCAAAATAAATTAATTAGCTTTACAAAAAATCAAGAACCAGCAAAAAAAATTCCAAAAATAAAAGGGCTGTATTGGATAGCTGCATTAGGTAGGTATTCATTGGAGCAAGTCGAAGAATTTTTTCAATATATTAATTTTGTTGGAAAACTGTATTTTGAAAGTTTACGTGTTATTTTTCGCCCCATATTTTGGAGATTAAATGTTATCTCTAGTGTAATCATTCATACGGGCGCATCGGCATTACCCATAGTGGCTTTACTTTCTTTTATGATTGGTATTGTTATTGCTTATGAAATGGGAAATGAATTAATTGAATATGGAGCAAATGTTTATATCGTTAATTTAATTGGCGCATCTGTATTGCGTGAATTTGGGCCTTTACTCGCTGCTATTTTGGTATCAGGAAGAACGGGTTCTTCGTTTACAGCTCAAATTGGCATTATGAAAATTAATGCAGAAATAGATGCGATTGATACTATGGGCATTACTCCCGAACAATTGCTAATTATACCACGCATAATAGGATTATTAATTGTGTTGCCGTTATTGACAATTTGGGCAGATATATTTGGTGTTTTGGGTGGAATGCTAATGGCAAAAAATGTATTACATATAGGGTTGAATGAGTTTTTGTTAAGATTTCAACATGTGGTTCCATTACGATCTTTATTAGTAGGGTTAGGGAAAGCTCCCGTTTTTGCATTAGTAATAGCAAGCATAGGTTGTTTTCAAGGAATGCAAGTCCAAGGTAGTGCGGAAAGTATAGGCTTCAGAACAACACGTAGTGTAGTGCTGGCTATATTTTTTATAATAATAATTGATGCAATTTTTACTATTATTTTAAGTGATCTTAAATTATGACAGCCACAGAATCGCATATCATAGAATTGAAAGATATAAAAATAAAATTAGGGGATAAGTTAATCCATGACGGATTAAATTTAACAGTCAATAAAAGTGAAATTTTTGGAATTGTAGGTGGAAGTGGATCAGGAAAAACAACTTTAATGCGGGAAATTTTAATGCTGCGACCACCTGACTCAGGTTCAGTTAAAGTATTCGGAGAAGAACTTATGCATGCGACTCCTAAAAAATTATTTAATATTCAAAAAAGATGGGGTGTTCTTTTCCAACAAAATGCATTATTTAGTTCCTTAAATGTTTTAGAAAATATTGAATTTCCATTAAAAGAAAAAAGCCACTTGGATAAACAAACTATTGAAGAATTAGCGTTGCAAAGAATTTCTTCGGTTGGTTTTCCCATGGATTCTGTTATTAAATATCCTGCCGAATTAAGCGGAGGAATGGAAAAAAGAATTGCGCTTGCAAGAGCTATTGTGCTTGATCCTGAGCTGCTTTTTTTAGATGAACCAACAACGGGATTAGATCCACAAAGTGCAGCTGAACTTGATGAATTAATTTTAAATTTACAAGCTACAATGGGATTAACTATTGTTATTATTACGCATGATTTAGATACACTTTGGCGTGTAACAGATAGAGTTGCTTTTTTAAAAGATGGAAAAGTGTTAAGTGTGGATCCTATTGATGAAATGGTTAAGCATAAAGATAAAGCGATTCAAGAATTTTTTAACGGACCGCGTGGTCGTGCGGCAAATAAATTTGAAGAGTAAAAAAATATGGAAACCAATGTTAAGTACACTATAGCGGGCACATTTGTTTTGGTGTTAGTTGCATTTATAGTTTTATCCATTCTTTGGTTATCTTCCGGTTTTAAGCATCAAGATTATAGTTATTATAGTGTTTTCATGAGTGAATCAGTGAGTGGTTTGACTTTGCATGGACCAGTAGAGTTTAACGGAGTTGAAGTGGGAACAGTTCAGAAAATGATTATCAACAAAGAAAATCCTCAATTAGTAGAATTACTTTTAAAAATAAAAATTGATACTCCAATTAGTCAAGGTACAACAGCTAAATTAGGTTTACATGTTTTATCTGGCACAGCATTTATTTTATTAGAGGATAAAGGTAAAGATAAAAGACCTTTATTGGCTGTAGCTGGTGAAAAATATCCTGTTATTCCAACGATTCCTTCAATTTTAGTGCGTTTGGAAAGTGCGCTTACTCAAATGACTACCAGTATTCAAGATGTAACTACTTCAATTAGAAATTTATTAAATGAAAAAAACTTGCAGTCGATTCAACTGATACTCCAATCCGGGACAAAATCCATGCACTCTATTGAAAAAGATACCATTCCTTCTGCTACACAAACATTCAGAGATATTAATATTTTGACAAATAACTTGAATGATTTAACCCAAGAACTTCAATCAAATCCTTCTGTTATTGTTCGGGGTAAAGCGACAGGGACTGCAGGACCTGGAGAACAATAGAAAGAAACCTGCAGTGTTAGTCACCTATCGAAATGAAGGTGATGTATTTTCAGAAATAGGCGGGTGTTGTGTTATGACTTCTGATGCTGCTAAAGGAGCGGGTTTGCAAGAAGTAAGACTAGGCGAAGAAGGATTAGCTTCTAAGGTTTCATTAGCGTTTGGAGATAGGCCTCCTGGAATGTGCAGATGGCTATGCCCTATTTTGGGAGAGGAAGATCCAGTAGGCGGTTCAGGTTTAATTGATACTGATGAATAAGTTGCTTTTGATTTAAAACAGCTGCTGATCCATTTACCAATACCTGCGCAAATTGCAGTAAAGCCTGATACTAAACCGATACCGGCAAATACGAGTCCTGCGATAGGATTAGAGATAATAGCGCTACAAATTGCAAAGCTGCCTACAATGCCCCCAAGTACTACAAATGCACCCCAACCTGATTTGCGAAAATTGTCGCTCCCAGTCTCATGAATCAATAAACACAAACCCACAGTTAAGCATGCACCTACTACTCCTCCAAAGATTCCTAATGCGCCAGCTAAAACAGGTGCTGCCAAGATTGCTCCCCCCGTAAATACGGTGGCTGCTATGATAAATGCGATTAATGCAGTAGCTAAAATGGGATGTTTTCTAAAAAAGCCGATAAAGGAATAAAAACCATTTTTGATGCGTTGAGAAAAAGACATTAAGTTAGCCCTTGCAAAAAAAGAAAGCATGTATGTTACCATTGCTTATTTTTAAATGCAAAATTCACCGAATACTTAAATTCATCAACTATAATTATGATATGAATAGCAATGAGAAACCAGTTAAGCCTTTGAATCCTAAACTAATTCCAATTTTTCGTGAATTGGGGTTAATTGCTGACGACTCAAAAAATACGACTCAATATTCAAAACAAAACATTCCCGGAAGTCGATTAGATGTAGGACGGTTTATACGTGATCAACCTTATTGGGCAAATCCTTCGATCAGTAAAATACCAAAACAAAAAAAAATCATTATTAATTTTTGGCAATTTTTACTTAGAAAGCATCGTGTGGAATTAACAGAATTATGGGATTATTTAAAAAGCCATGGGTTTTCAATTTATTTTTACGACAATCTCAATGATAAATTTAAAAAAGTAGATGATTATATTGATAGTCCTGATTACTTGAATATCGTGTGTTACAGAACAGAAGTGATCAAACAAAAATTAATTGAAAAAGGTGAAGATCTTAATCAATATTATATTTTAGATCATGTTGCATTAAAAAAATTACTTGTTACAAGCCGTACTAATCTATTTAATTCAGTCTTCTTTAATGAAAAACAAATCGTATTTGATTGGAGGAGTATTCAATGTCATATTGATGAAATTGAGCAATCTTTGTTGGAGCAGTTTGAAACAGTAAAGCTGATTTATAAATCAGAAGATCATGACTATGAATTTGTGTGGAAAAACAATTTCAATCAAACAGAATTAAATAAATTTTTTAAGCATTATATCAAGTTTGATGAACTTGGTGAAATTTTAAAAGATGAAAAATCAAGAAAAAATTTAATCCAATTAAGAGATATAGCGAAATCCAAAGAAAGAGCTATCCTAGATGTTTCGGTATTTGAAAATTTAGAAAAATTAGAGCTAGATAATTTTTTTAATGTGACAGGGTTAAAAAATTTAAAACAATTAAAAGAAGTTATGCTGAAAAATATCGGATTAAAAGAAAAATCCGAGAATTTTGATGATTGGCCAATTTTTGATTTTACTTCATTAGATGCAATCAAAAGTTTAAAAACAATGACACTCGGTCTTGATCATGTTATCACTATGGGGAGACCTTCAAAATTTGAAAATCTGGAAAAATTAACTCTTTCTGGCATCTATCCTCAATTGAGCTTTCTTGATGGAAAAAATACAAACCGTTCTCAAAACAATATGACACAGTTGAGTTTGCAGAATGTTGATCTTGAAAAATTTCAATCAGCTCCAGTATTTAATAACCCGAACTTACTGGAATTGATGATTGATGATAGTCAATTTAAGATTTTAGATTTGGCACGATTTCCAAAATTACGGAAATTGGAGTTAAGAAATTGTGTTTTTTCCGATATAAAAAATATGGGAAATTGTAAAGAATTGGAAGAGTTGCATATTCGTCTTTTTTATAATTTTATTGATAAGGGTGGTTCAACGCATTATAAATGGTTAATGGATATTGTCAATGGAAATATACAATTACCTAAATTAATAAAAATACACCTTTTTGGATTTAAAGAATTATATTATTTTAGCCTCAAACATTTAAAAGCATTAAAATTACTAGATCTTGCTGGTATGAGGAATTTGATTAGTATTGAAGGAATTCATGATCATCCATTAATTCATTATATCGGTTTGGTTCAGCTTCCTAATTTGAAAGAAATTGATATTCGCGGAACTAGCTTGAATAATTTAAATTTAATGGGATTACCTTTGTTTGAAGAAGTTCGTGGTTTAAAAGATATTTCATCATTATTGAGTTTAAATATTATAAAATGTCCCAAATTAACTATCAACATACCAGATTATAATATTCCATTTATTAAAACAGATAAAATAGGATTTGATTTAAAACGTTCTGATGAAAAAACGGTTGTTGAACAAGATAGAAAAATAAACGATCCTTTGCCAATTTATATCAATACAAAAGTTTCTAAACCTAAATCTAATCAATTTTTAATGGATGTTAATACCTATACAGCAGAGACAGCTACCCACAATGTTCAAAAAATCTTTGTAAATTTATTAAATCAAGATCAGGATCCGCATGTTGCTCATTATCGAAAAATAATAGTTAACTCAATCAGTGTCAATGAATTAAATGCAATTAATTTAGAGACAAGTTTAAATCCCGATTATAAACCATATGCAATCCCAACTAACGCTAAATTAGATGAAAAAAATGTTTATAAAGCTTCACTGGCAGGGCCATTTTATCCGGGTTGTGAGTATGATTTATATGGTTTAAGTTCACAAGATGAATTACTCAGTATTACAGAAAGAGAGTTTATCGATATAACATATTCACCTGAATTGGGATTATATAAAATTAAAGTCAAATCAGATGCTCCAAAAAGCTTGCTTTCCATAAATTATTTTATTAAAACCCCAGCAGATTTTTTTATAGATAGTGTTGGTGATTTAAAAGGTGTGCCAATTATACCGGGCAAACCGTTGCCAGATATTTTAAAAAATAAATTGAAAGAATGTTTGGACTTAAAAAATACTTATCATACTTCAATCAAGCCTTCTGAAGCATTTTTAAAATTTGCTAAAACTGCAAAAGATGCTAAATCTCCCGATAACTTATTAAATGCCATCATTGAGTTTTGTAAAAAGTTTACCAATGAACCGCTTTCAATGATAACGCAAAATGGTATGAATGATCTACTTACCATGATATGGGAAACTAAAGGTTCTTGTCGTCATCGAAACATAGTTTTCTTGGCACTCTGCAAATATTTTGGATTTTCTGCAAGAATTAATATCAACGATTGTCACGCATTTCCTGAAGTCTATCTAGCCGGATTGGCCTGGAAAGCGATTGATTTAGGTGGAGCACCATCAAGACTTAATTACCAAAAAAATACATTAGTGAATTTGAATAGAGATATATTAGATACTAAAAAAGAAGAATCAAGAGCGAAAAAAGAGTCTGAAAAGTATCATTCCGATTTTTTTCCTAATGTACAATGGCTAACTGCATGTAAAGATATTAAAAATGTTGTTGATGGATTATTATTACTTGACAAATCACCACTCATTCGCATTTCTGATAAACAAGATGCTTGGCGATGGCATGCTGCTTTTCATGAACATTTAACAACACCAACGATTTACATAGAGTCAGTTGAAGAATTGCATGCTGCATTTACTATTAATCAAATTAAAGATAATCAAGTGAATTTAATCGATGGCCCATTAAAACAGTTAATAAAAACTGGAAATGGAAATATCGTTATCAATTGGACGAATTTTTCTGCAAATGAAAAAGCTATTTTTAAAAGCTTAATAGATGATCCTCCAACATTAAATGGTATACCTATTCCAAATACAGTGAAAGTGATAGGTATTTTGCCTGAGTTAAGTGAGGCAAATGATGTGTTCTTATCTCGTTGTGAAGAAATAAGGATTCCAAGATCATTAGCATTATCAAAAACCATGAAAAATCCATCCTGGTTAAGTAATGATATTAAAGAATTTAAAGATGAAAAAATAGAAACTGTTAATTTATATCATGATAATGATTGGATGCAATATTTAGTTGAGTCCATCAAAATTGATCAAGATGATTTAATTTCTAAAGAAGGTCCATTGATCCAAAGTATGCGTAATGGATTGCCTCTCATTATTAAAAACCCTCTTTTGCAAGATGACAATTTCAAATTATTTTGGCATAAATTCACAACGGAAGGGTATGTATGGGTGAATGGTGTTAAAGTCTTTCCTAAAAGTGGTTTTAAGGTAATATTGCAAGACGTTCCGTTTGACAATAAATTAAATTTTCATTTAGATGATAAGTTAAATGAACAAAAAAGAAAATTCTATATCACTGATGAAAATTTTAATCAGCTTTTTTCGATACAAAGGGTTACTGAACAAGGCAAAGTCATATCTTCGGCCAAAGGATTGTTAGCTGAATGCAAGGAAGGGGATCAATTCATTATCAATAAAGAATTATCATCTGATCAAAAAGAAAAAATCATAGATGCTATTGCTGAATTAAAAAAACAAAATATTCAACTGCCAGAGATCCATTTTTGTATTCAATCGATTCCATCAATATCTATTTTGTTCGATAGCAATGATGAAAATTTTCATATAAAAACCAACGATCCTTTAAGATTAGTCGATATGAATAAATTAGATCTTAAATCAGACAATATATTTTATACCACACCTGAAAATAATTGGGCCAACTTTTTTGAAGAGTTACAATTAGTTAAAACGCCAAATGGTATCAGAGCCAATCGAAAAGAACAGTTATTATGGGAAAAATTAAAAAAAGGAGAAACGGTTATTTTATGTGGTGATTTGTCTAAAGAAGAATATTCTGCTATTAAAACACTGTTTATGCACCCGCCTTACTTATATATTAATGGAAAACGAGAAGAAAATATTCAAGGAAAGTTAAAATGGATTAGTAAACCTCAACCTTACAATACCAATGAAATCTTAAACCAGGAAATTAATCTTCAAATTTCGCATTATCGTTCTATCCTAATTGATGAAGTAAAGAATGCAGATAAAGATATTATTACTCAATTGAACCATTATTTAGATAAAATAAGGGATTTAAAAAATATGCATTTAGGTATTTCTGAAATCCTTCAAATGTCTTATGAAAAATACAAATCATTTTATTCCTATGTAGAATCAAAAAGTGATCAACAAAATCCAATTAAACCATTGATGCAATATTATTTTAAAAAAGGCACAGAAGAATATGCATATTTGAATGTGTTTTCTAAATATTTTTTATCAAAATCGAAAGAGGATTATGTTCGTCATGATAAATTAAAAAAATTGATTTCAGCTGATATGACAGATGATGAATTTAAAAAAGTTTTTTGGCGTGTTTTAAATTGTTTTAGTGCTAAAGCGATTCGAGAATTAGTTCCCGAGTTGGAGGCTGTGACTTTTGGTCAGTTGAATACTAATATTACGAATCAAATAATATCAGACGTTAGAAAAATCATATTAAATAATGAATTTAAGCAAATAAATAAAGTTCCTGGTATCAAACGGTTTGAAAAACAACAATCTCGTTTAGCAGCTTGTTTAAATGATAATAGTAAAAAGATTACTTTTTTATTAGGCCCGGCGGGAACAGGGAAAACATTTACTGCAAAAAGAGCGGTAAAAAAAGAAAATTTATTTGTTGGAGAAGATAATATCAAGAATTGGTTGGAGGCTAAAACAAGTCAAGCAGTTTTATTGCTAGATGAGGCTAATTTAGAACAACCAGGTAAATGGGAATTCTTAAGAGGAATATTTGAAAATCCTCCTGTCATTACCTATCAAAATAAAAAATATCCTTTAGGTCCGCAACATAAAGTGATTATCACAGGTAATCCTAGTGATTACCCAGGTCGACATTGGCATTCAGTGTTTTGGGATAAAGCGCATGTGATATGGTTTGCTCCATTCCAGCCTCTTTTTATAAAAGAAAAAATTCAAGAATTTTTACCAGGACAGGATGCAAAGGAAATTGATTCAATTGCAAAAACGATTTATCAAGGGTATGAATATTTAATTCAACATTCCAATCGAATGTCTGAAATTACTTTGCGTGATATTGAAAATATCTGCGCACGCTTTCAGTCCACTCGTTATCCTATTAGCCGTGTAATATTTGATGAAATGGAAGGTATTCTAGCTGATGAAAAAGAACGGATTCAATTCAAACAATTTTTGGAAACTATCTCAGGCAATCGCATTCTAGACCATAAGATTTCGTCATTACCTAAAAATCTTTTTATACCCGAAGACTATCATGCTACATGGCAAATGTTGTTAGATGATTTAAAAATGCGGGATGAAAGAGTTAAAGCGGGAGATAATATATTACCAGGCCGAACAGGTGCCAATAAATTAGGTACCTTGTTAGAAGGTCCCTCAGGAATTGGAAAAAGTACTTTATTAATTTCTGTATTAAAGCATTTAAATTATGATTTAAATTCTGCGGATACTCAAAAAAAATATTATCAAATCACGGTGGGTAGTTTAAATGTGAGTGATATATTATTAAAAGCTTTTCATGAAGGAAGTATCGTTATTTTAGATGAATTAAATTTAACACACGATATTGAAAAACTATTGAATCAATTATTGAGTGGTAGTGATATGTCTGGGCGTTCTGCAGCAAAGCCGGGTTTTATGGTTTTAGCCACACAGAATCCATCCACCTATGCGGGTACTAAAGCTTCTTCAACTGCTTTAATTAGTCGTTTTCATAAAATAGCGATGAAGAATATAAGTCAAAAGGGTGTAGAACAATACGCGGAATCAGAAGGGCATCCGCAACCTAAAGCAATTGCGCAAGCTTATGAAGAACAGCAAAAAAAATATCCTTTTGTCAATGCGAGAAATATGTTTTTTGCCGTAAAAAAATATAAAATTCGTTCGCCTAAAACAAATATTGGTAACCAGATATTAAAAAAAGATCTGTAAACACTATTGTCTGCAAAGTCTTCTATTTAACATGTTTGAAACTTTTTTTGTTGATCGATATGGGTTGATATCCAGGCCTCCGCGTCTTGTGTATCGACCGTATACGGTTAATTCATCAGGTTTGCAATGAGTCATGATATCTATAAAAATTCTTTCTATGCATTGTTCATGGAATTCATTATGATTTCTAAAAGAAACGATATAACGTAATAATCCCTCACGATCGATTTTATTTCCTTTATAAGAAATTTGTAAGCTTCCCCAATCAGGTTGATTTGTGACTAAGCAATTGGATTTGAGCAGATTAGAAAATAAAATTTCTTCCACTAATTCATTTTCTGTTTTGAGAAATGTTGGTTGAACTTCGTAAGAAGAACACTCAATATCTAAATTATCTAAACACTCTCCTTCAAAGTTAGGATACAATTTATTTTCGTTTAATGTATTTAAAGGAAAGATGTTAACTGAAACCAAGCCACCAACATTTTTCTCCAGATCTTTTTTAATAATTTCTTTTACACTTTCTTCGTTGTTGAATTTGGTATTATTGAAAGAGTTAAAGTATAGTTTCATTGATTTTGATTCAATAATGTAGGGAGTATCACATCCATATTGTATTTCAGCCAGTGCAACAATAGGCTTGCCATTTTCATTTAACCAAGATACTTCGTAATGATTCCATAGATCAAATCCAAAAAAAGGTAATTTATCAGGTACACCGATTTCATCTCTTTTCACTTTTCTTGGAATTGGAAAGAGTTTGCCTGGATTATAATGAGGGTCATATTCAGCTTTTTTTCCAAGTTCTGATTGTTCTGGCGTTTCTTTCATGGAATGACTCAATTGATTTTACACATGTATAAAAGTTGGTTATTATACATAATTTGTTGAGGTCTAGTCAATTTTTTACATTGGCGACTAAGATTTTTTCAATACATAAGGAAGGATACATGAAAGGACGATTCACAATTTTCCCAATCAAGCATTTCGTTACAACTCTTATATTTTTTTTAACAGTCATGCACACTGCCACCGCATCTTCAACACTACCAACCATAGATATTCATAAAGTTAAATCATCTGAACTTCTCACTGGTCCCTATAGTTATTTTGTTCCTCCTTATAGTTATTATTATTTTCATCATATGGATAAGTTAGATTTTCAATTTGACTGGGTTCGACGTGCAGGCACTGTTTTCCCATTAAAGGAGCCAACACATTCCTTCACCACAAATTACAAATTTGAAAATCACACTTACACATTAAGTGAATACATGACGCGAAATGCTGTAACAGGGTTTCTCATTCTTAAAGATAATCAGATTATTTATGAACGTTATTTCCATGATGCCGATCAACATTCTCGGTTTCTCACTAATTCAGTTGGAAAATCGATTACATCAACACTCTTTGGAATTGCGCTTGAAGAAGGGAAAATAAGTAGTGTTAATGATCCCGTTATAAAGTATCTGCCACAGATGCGTGCGAGTGGGTTCAATCGTGTCACGCTAAAGCAGGCGCTGGAAATGGCAACCGGTTTGGATTTGACCTACGATCCCTATGATCCTCATTCTTCTACACGCCAATTTAACGCTGCTGCTCTCACTGGTGTGCCATCGTTTACTGATTTACTCAAGTCGCTGAAAGCGAATCCAAAAATTCAACCAGGTACACTATTTGATTACGAAAATGAAAATAGCGAAATGTTGGGACTAGTTATTGAGAAGACTACTGGTATGCCTTTCAACGAATATCTGCAGCAAAAAATATGGAGTAAAATTGGGGCGGAAAGTGATGCATTTTTATATCGCGCAAAAGCACAGAAAGATCAATGTGCATTTGGTTGTCTAAGCGCAACTCTGCGTGATTATGCGCGTTTTGGTTTAATGATGATGAATAATGGTACCTTGGGTGGAACACGTATTGTTGGGGCTTCATGGGTGAAAGAGGCTACTACACCCGCAAAATTTGTTAAGCCAGCGGATGAGAAAGAAAATCTGGGTTACGGCTATCAGTGGTGGATTCCTTCCAATAGCGATCATACCTTTAAAGCATTAGGAATATTCGGTCAGATTATATATATTAATCCAACAAAACACATTGTTATCGTTGAAACATCGGCATGGCAAACACCAGAAGATGAAAAAAAATGGGAAGAGTCATCCAAAGTCATGGATGCAATTGCTGATGCAGTTTCTTAGGAATGTGAGAATATTGATATTTTCGAAAGATGATAGAAATACTGGACTGATTTAATAATTAAAACGAACTTTTTTTTAAGGAACAAAATGAAAAAAGCTAAGGGAATTCTACTAATTATAATGTTAATCTTGTCACAGAGTATTTTTGCCGAAAGAGAGTTGTCGTTCGATATTAAAAATGCTTCGTCTGGACCTCGGTTTTTATATGTTGCGGGGATGTGGGGCGGGATCTCAGTTTGTTCGTTAGACACAATTACTGGTGCGATTCTTTCATGCCAAAAAGCCATGGATGAAAACAACATTATCTCTACACCCAGTTCAATTGTTTTGAACAATGCTGGGAATACGGTTTTCATTTCGCAAGGGAATCATGATTCTCATTTTGTTTCTCAGTGTGCTATCAATCCAATGACGGGTGTATTCCATTCATGTACATCCACTGCTATAACAACACCTTCGGATATTAGCGCTGATTGGAGTTTGATTTCTTTAAATAAAGACAATACGTTGGCTTATATTGCTGTTGATTTTATGGAAAATTCGAAAACAAAATCTAAAGTATTAGCATGCCCGATCGTTGATAGTAGCATTCAAGGTTCTTGTATAGAAACAGGTGCTAATAATTTACCTCAAGTAATAACGGGTCTTACATTAAATCGTAACAGTTCTACTGCCTATATTGAGGGATGGAATTTTCATGATATTTCAAGTTTCATGACGGTGTGTCATGTTGATGGGACGACATTCAGTGATTGTATCCTCAAAAAAGGAGGAGGAAATGTTAGCTTCTCATCTAGAGTAATAGGAAGTGCTTTAAACTATTCTGAAAGTCTTCTCTATATGACTAATTCTCTATCGGAAATATATCAATGTTCTACTACTTGGAATAATACTCCAGCATTCGAAAACTGTTCTATAACAAAGATAGATAATTTAGATCCTCAAATGATTTCTAGGGGTATTATACTCAATAAGGCTAATTCCTTAGCTTATATACTATTTAAGAATTCGAGTGATCATACTTCGGCAGTCAATGTATGCCCAGTTGTAAATGATCAGCTAATGAATAATTGTTCTGTGTTTACGGGTTTAGGCGATTTAGAAGATGCTACTGCTGTTGCTTTAGCATATTAAGTTTTTGATTAATTTAAATATTTTAATTTTGCGGAACATAACATAAGAAATTAATGTAATTTTAAGGTTTTATATGTATAATTTTAATACAGGCAGAGTTAAAACGAGGTGTTTATGTCATTTTCGCACGGTGGCCCAAAGGTTGAAGCCGATCTGTTGACAAAACAAGAAGTGGAAGCGAATTCTGATCAAGATCAAAAGGATTATCAGGAACAAGTTGATACACAGATTAAAGCATGTTTTACGCCTATTAGTGTATCCGGCTCGCCGTTTTTTGAATCTGTTATGATCCCAAGAATCGATGGAAAAGAGAGCGATACGGACAGCAAAGATTCCAATAAAAAAGACGATAAAGAAACTAGTTTAAGTCAAAGTCCAACAGCAAGCACGGCTGCATCTGCATTATTTGATCCGGATCAACATTCTCCATCATCCTTTTTTGGTAGCCAAACTTTTTTTAGACCGGTGAAAGAGAAAGACACCGAAGCTTATTTGGATCCTTATCAATGTGCAAGTGATCCATTTGCTTCAATCTCTGCAGAAGATGTGGAAGAACATTTAAAACAAGAACAACAATTTAAACAAACCAATAGTTAAAACTTAAATTGACTCCGAAGGAGACATTGTTGCTTAATACGGTGGTTTTTCTTCTACAAATAACTTACTCACTTCACCTGCATAAATTTGATTATTAGCCATTGGCAATTTCATGATTTTGCCATTTTTACTTAAATCTAATTTTTGCAAATCAACCCAAAAAATATTAGGTCTGTTAGCGCTTTCAAAAAAATAGACGCCATGTTTTAAATCTGCTGCGCGTATTCTGCCAAACTAAGTCCGTTGTATGATATGAATTGGTTATTTACTTTCCGCCATAACCGCGCGGGACACCGAGACCCGTTGTAAAATCGTACCCTGCTAAAGCAGGATAACCATTATTACCTAGGATAATGTCTGTCCAATATTCGTGATAATGTTTTAAAGAGCCATCATAAATGATTTTTAATTCTTCAGCACTAGTGGTAGCGCCCGAATGAGCTGAATTGATAATGCCGGCTATCGCAGGAGTTGCAAGACTAGTTCCACCCGTTCTTACCCAAACGCCATCTGTGGGACAAGAGGTTGAGGGTGCTGGACATCCGTTAGTGGCAGAGGAACCACAACAAAATACATCGACCGCTTGTGCGACAAAAGAAACATCTGGCGTTCCTCGTTGGGTGCCCACGATCTTTTGCACACTCTTTTGGAATGAAGGGCGAGGCTCAAAAAGACTAGGACCACCGCTCACGCCTGTCCTGCAAGGCAGTTTATCACATGGAATAGCACCGCTGCCTACATTGCTCCAGGCAGTTTGGTTAAGGTAGTTTCCTGCGCTGTCGCGCACAATATTCGTTCCGCCTACTGATATCACATAAGGGGACGAGGATGGATATCTGGCAGGGGCTTGGTAATCGCCACTACTTCCGAGATAAATGATTTTTGGTTTTTGAAAATTAGAATCCAGATTAACTTCATCGCTGAATTCATCAAAGGATGCACTAATAGAAACAATCCCGCCTGTGCGTGCCAGCAGTTGATTAGCGCACTGAACTGCCGTCAATAAGTCACTTAAGCCCCAACTATCCGCTTCTATCATATAAATACTGGCGTGAGGTGCCATGGCATGCGCCCATTGAACATCAATTTGCGGTTCTATAATTCCAGCATTGTTTGAAGAAGTACCTACTGTGCATGTATCAGCATAATATGTTTGAAAACACGGAGCCGGATTGCCCGTACAACTCGATAATACATTCAAATTAAATTGATTCGAAAACACGGTTAGTTCAGTAAGAGCATTTGGATCATCTCCCCCTTCTATAACTGCTATTATACCTGAGCCGCCTTGTGGAACTGCGGTGGTAGTAGCGATAGGACAACCTGGGACATTTGGCGTTAATCCATAAATACAAGACAATGAAGCTGGCGTCTCTCCATCAGCAGCTGGTGTATTTGCCGCTGCATACGCTAAATTGGTGTTTAAAAGAGTTAGCAATAATCCTGCTTTTAATGTACTGAACAGATAATCCTTCATATAAAATCCATTTTATAAAAATAAATAACTTACAGGAGTGTTTAAGCTATTTTGTATGGCAGCGAGTGATAAGCCTAAGTGAAAATAATTAACCATTTACGCATATATTACATCCTGTATGAGAGGACTAAATATATTTTAGTTTTATTCCTCGATCAAGCGGTATTAGAAAAAGCGGTCAAGAAGCAGCGTTCTTTCATATTAGCGCTGTAACTTGTTGAATTAAATTAATTATACCAATGTGGTTTTTTGAAAAGTCACAAATTGGCCCCAAAAACTCTGTATGACGGGGGAATTGAACCAGGGCCCAACTCTTCTAAACTATTCTCAATTCGCGATTCGCGAATAGCAAATAGACGTGCTATACTATCAATATCTAGCCAAGCTGAGGTTCGAACTATGCTAAAGCCGCAGGATATAGTGATACTTTTAAAAATATTGTCAACCATGACCTTGCCAAAAGAGGGCTCTGAAATATTATCCCAAAATAGGCTCGCTGCTCTTTTGTGTATGAGTGCTTCTGAGGTTAATGCAGGTATAAAAAGATTGGTTTTGGCTGGGTTGCTTAGTCCTGTTATAACTGATGACCCCAAAAATAAAATAGTATTTAAGCCAAACAGGAAAGCGTGTGAAGAATGCTTGGTTTCAGGTGTAAAGTACTTTTTCCCCGTAAAGCTTGGTGCTTATTCTCGAGGCATTGCAACGAGTTATGCAGCACCGATATTAGAAGAACATCTCATTTTAGGCGATGACCCTATTCCGGTGTGGCCCTATGGAGATGGTGACAAGAGAGGGTTGGCATTGGAACCTCTTTATAGCTCTGTACCTAAGTCGCTTGCACAATTTCCAGACCAGCTATTTTATGAATTACTTGTTTTAGTTGATGCAATACGAAGTGGGCGAGCGCGTGAAAGAAATATAGCAACTCAGTTATTAAAGGAAAAATTGTATGGTGAATCACAGGGGCGAAAGAGCCACGGCGAACCTAAGAATGTTAGAGTTCGTGGCTAGAAAGTTAGGGCCACTTAATGAGGAAGTAGTCTATTTAGGCGGATGCTCGACCGGGTAGGATTAGAAAAATAGTTGGAATATAATTTATGAAATTAGCTTGGCTAACAGACATACATCTTAATTTTATTGATGACGTTGCTCGTCAAAAGTTTTATCAAGAAATTGTTAACACAAGATCTGATGGTGTATTAATTAGTGGTGATATTGCAGAAGCTCCATGCTTGATTGATATGCTAAATGAGATGGCGAAATACATCGATAAGCCAATTTACTTCATATTAGGTAATCATGACTATTACAGAGGTCAAATTAATGAAGTGCATGATGCGATGACAGCCTTAACCAAAGAACATGATAAGTTATTTTGGTTGCCAGCATCAGGAATGCAAAAATTAGATAACAATACATTTTTAATTGGCCAAGACGGATGGGCTGATGGCCGTTTGGGTGATTATCAAAATAGTCGAGTTGTGCTCAATGACAGTCGAATGATTGCAGATTTATTTCAAGAAAAAATTCTAGGTAAGCATCAGTTGTTAAATAAGATGCAGCAATTAGCTGATGCAGATGCGACGAAGTTACAAAATGATTTAAAGCAAGCGGTTAATCAAAATCCCAGGAAAATAATTGTTCTGACTCATGTTCCACCTTTTAAAGAAGCTTGCATGCATGAGGGTAAAATAAGTGGTGATGATTGGTTACCTTATTTTAGTTCTAAAGTAACTGGCGATGTTTTGATGAAAGTGGCAGAAGAAAATTCGGAGATTGAATTTTTAGTGTTATGTGGACATACGCACAGCCAAGCAAATGTTTGCTATGGTAATTTAATCGTTGAGACAGGTAAGGCTGAATATTGTCGGCCAGAGATTCAAAAAATTATATTAGTTTAATTAATTGGGGCGGCGGGAATTGAGTAGGTGAGATTTATACTATTTTTGTAGTGTTTTTTGATTTTTTTTGGTGAAAAAAAGCCCCCAGTGGTGCCCCCAGAAATCTGTACTTGAACAGGAATTGAACCGGGGTCCGATTAATAAATATTGGTTGTGAATATTTTTGGTATATCATAAAAAATATAAACTAGTTTGTGTAAGTGTCTTATCTAGAAATAATATCTTTACCCATATAAGGTCTCAACACTTCTGGAATAATTATACTACCGTCTTTTTGTTGATAATTTTCAAGAATAGCTATCATCGTACGGCTGAGAGCAATTGCGGTACCATTCAGCGTATAGGGGTAAATCTTTTTATTCTTCTTGTCACGATATTTAATGTTCAAACGTCGAGATTGAAAGTCAGTACAATTTGAAGCAGATGTAACTTCACCATATTTTTCATCAGAGCTTCGACCTGGCATCCAGGCTTCAATATCATATTTTTTAAATGCAGCAGCACCTAAATCACCAGCGCAAATCCGTGTAACACGATAAGGTAATTTCAAAAGTTGATAAATCTTTTCTTCCACAGCTAGAATATCTTTCAGTGCGGTTTCACCATCTTCAGGACGTGTGATTTGAAACAGTTCCACTTTTGAAAATTGATGCACACGATATAAACCTTTGCTTTCTTTACCGCCTGCACCAGCTTCTCTTCTAAAACAATGGCTTTCCGCTGCGTATTTTAAAGGTAGTTGATCTTCTTCTAAAATTTCATCTGCATGCAATCCACCTACTGTGATTTCAGCTGTGGCAATCAGACTTAAATCTAAATCCTCTAAATTATAGATGTTGGATTCTTCTCCTCGAGGCGAAAAACCAGTCCCGGTTAAAATAGTTTTTTTAGCTAAATCGGGAGTAATCAACATGGTGTAACCATGTTCTGCAGCAACTTTCATAGCAAATAATTTCAATGCCATCTCAAGTAATACCGCTTCATTTTTTAAAAAATAAAACTTACTGCCTGTGACTTTTGTTCCTCCATCAAAATCAATGATATCAAGTGACTTGCCAAGTTCTACATGATCTTTGGGAATAAAGTCGAATTCACGAGGAGTTAAGTGCGAACGTAAAACTACATTTTCAGCATCTGTCTCGCCCAGTGGTGTATCGGTGGCAAGCATATTTGGAATTTGATACATGGTTTCTAAGAATAATTCTTCTACTTTTCTAAGTTCTTCTTCGATAGCAGAGATTTCTTGGTTTAGTTCACGTCCTTTGTCGATTAAAGATTGTTTTTCGCTATCCTTTAATTGAGGTATTTTTTTTGCAAACACATTTGATTCAGCACGTTTATTATCGAGTGTTTGTTTTAGCAATTTACGCGCGGTATTTTGTTGCAGTACATCATCCAAATTGGCATTTACGCCGCGGTTTTTTATGCTTTCTCGTACTGCATCGATATTTTCTGTAATCAAATGAATGTCTAACATGTTTAAACCCTATAAAAGTATAAATTCAAATTCTAAAATGACTTCGTAGCAAAGAATCTTTATAACTGATAATGCCTTTTGGATATTAAAGGGATGTAGGC
>Ga0207151_1009_pt1 | contig 55808 bp, 52 predicted proteins | sample Alteio_BWMinHeat_29_FD_153523 | JGI IMG/M metagenome (GOLD analysis project Ga0207151, IMG submission 153523) | Enriched cells from forest soil in Barre Woods Harvard Forest LTER site, Petersham, Massachusetts, United States -... | ecosystem: Environmental > Terrestrial > Soil > Temperate forest >... | reverse complement strand
ATTTTCTGTAATTAAATCAACTTTGCGGCCACAAATTTCTTCTAGATAGAATTTCAAATCCATATACATATCAAAGGTAGCGCGTCCTTCAAAACTAACAACGATATCAATATCACTTTCGAGTCGATCTTCATTTCTAGCTATGGAGCCAAACAGACTTAAAGACTTGACTTTGAAATTTTTTATTTCTTTGCTGTGATTCTTCAAAATGTTAATAATTCTTTCCTTTATCATTTTTCAAACCCAGCCTCCCTATTTCAAAAACTTTTCTATCTAAGTTCAATATAATGTTTTCCGTCTTTCAAATGCAACTTTTTTTTCTTCATCCTCTATTCATAGCCCATGCGCTTTCTAAGTTTGGGAACGAATCTTAAGATAGTTGTATCATAAACCTCGGATAACTCATTTTTATATTTATCTAGCAGTGGCTTAGAAAGGCTTTTATCACGTGCCAGAAGCCTTGGCAATTTAATGGAATTGTAATAGGCTTCATCACGGGTAGTGTAGTGGTTGATTCTGATTTCTTTAACATGGATACCATTCTTGAGATCAGTCATCCTTTGTTTGATTGCATTTACCTCTATGAATGTTGGTTTATAAACAGATGCATGTATCCCTCCCCTGAAGACACACTCAGGGCGCACGATGGATTTATAATAAAAATGCTGGGGATGCCTATCGCGAGCTCTGTTGACAAGTTGTTCAATCATTAGCTTTCCTTCCGGTATCGATGCTACATTGGAAGTCCCGTACATCTGCCAATTCACTCTAACGCCTGCATATTCCTTGAAATTTTTGTTTAAGAAATTCGCCACATTGTCTTCATGCACAGCAAATAGAAATTCATCCAGATCCAAAATGGCAAGCCAAGTTGTTTGTTTTCGAGATTTTCTAATGGCTCTTGTATAAATCCTGTCTTGCAATGCGTAAAATTCTTCGCCAGTCTTGCACGTTACCGGTACTTGAAATAGTTCTACTTCCCCGCTATCAATATAAGGTTGAAGAACTTTTTCATATTCATCTGTGCTTAGATTGTTAAATAGATAGAAGTGCTGTACGCCGACTAATTTATGAAATTCTATCCATTCTTTTAAATAGGGTGCTTCATTTTGAAAGATTGCTGTGATGCAGAGATTGTAGGGTTTTGCCTCTAGTGCAGAGATCAGGAAAAATAAAATATACAAAAATTTTCTCATAAATTCCCCTTATGCGTTTTAAGTGGAAAATCGGAGAAAGAGAAATTTTAGTCAAATAAAATATTTAATATAGTGCGGCTCAATAACCCATGCGAGCTCTCAGAGCGGGCACAAATCTCAAAATAGTCGAGTCTTCGTATTGAGAAAGTGTATTTTTAATTCTGAAAAGCTTTGCTCTTGTATTATTATCGTTTCTTTTTAACAGGCGAGGTACTTTCACAGAATCATAATAAGATTCGTCACGTGTTATATAGTGATTGATTCTAATCTCATCTATATGACAACCGGTATTATTATCTCGCATCATTTTTTTTGCTCCATTCACTTCCATACATCCGGGTTTATAGCAACAAATATGGATGTTGGCATGCAAGACGCATTCCGGTCGAACAATGGATTTACAAGAGTAATTTTTACTATAATTTGGCCTTGCTTTCATAGTCAGCATTTCAATCATTAGTTTATTTTGGGGTATTGCCTCCACATTTGAGGTTCCAAAAATCTGCCAATTAACGCGAACCCCAGAATACTCTTTGAAATTTGCATTTAAAAAATCAGCAACATTATCCTCGTTTACAGCAAAGAGAAATTCATCCAGATCTAAAATTGCGAGCCAACGAGTTTTGCCTTTAGCTTTTTTAATAGCCTTTGAATATACACGTCTTTGCAGAGCGTAAAGTTGATCTCCATCATGGGTTTCTGTTGGCACTTGGAAAAGTTCCACTTCACCACTTAGAATATAAGGCTTTAGGATCTCTTTGTAATTATCTTTGCTAAGATTATTAAATAAATAAAAGTGCTGAACACCAACTAACTTATGAAATTCAATCCATTCTTTTAAGTATGGGGCTTCGTTTTGGAACATCGCTGCAATTGAAAGATCATATTTAGCTTCTAAGGCTGAAATACAAAAGATTGTGATTAACAGGTAGTTAATAAACTTCAATTTAGGTCCATTCTTTTTTTAAGTGCAGGTACAAATTTCAGAATCGCAGGATCGTACTCAGTCGATAAACGGTTCTTCTTCTCGATGAGGCTCTCTTTAGAAAGGTTTTTATTTCTTTTTTCAAGCCTGGGTAGCTTCACTTTGTTATAGTAAGCCTCATCTCGTGTGATATAATGATTAATTCTAATATCATTGACATGACAACCGGTTTTGCTCCTCGGCTGTACAACATCCCCATTAGCATTAACTTGTAAGAATCCGGGCTTTAATGTACAGCTATGGATCCCTGCTCTAACAACATGCTTTGGCCGAACGATCGATTTCCACGCATTGTTTTTTTTATGTTGTGCAGCTTTCATAGTTAATTTTTCTATCATTAGATTTCCCGGAGGAATAAAAGGGACGTTAGATGTTCCGTAAATTTGCCAATTAACTCGGATTGCTGAATAAGGTTTGTACTTATTATCTAGAAGTTTGACCAGACTATTTTCTTTGACTGGAAATAAAAACTCGTCAAGGTCGATGATTGCAAGCCAACGAGTTTTATTTTTGGAGATCGCGATCGCTTTTAAGTACACTTCCTTTTGCAATTTATAAAATTGAGGTCCCGAATAAGTTTTTATTGGTACTTCGAAGAGCTCGACCTCTCCATTTTTGATATAAGGTGCCAGCACCTCCTTATATGAATCTGTACTGAGATTATTGAATAAGTAAAAGTGTTGAACACCAACTACCTTATGAAATTCTATCCACTCTTTTAAGTAAGGGCCCTCATTCTGAAATATCGCAGTAATCGATAAATCATATTTAGCATAAAGTGAGCCATAAAATGCTAACAGGACAAATAGATATCTCATCATAAAAGTTTAAATACCAAAATTCCATTTATTTTTTTAGATTTTTTTCACAAATTTCTCTCCACTTCTTAACCATCTGTGCTGCAAGCGGTGCTGCATCTTTCCCATATTTTCCAAAACGCAGATACACAACCACAACAAGCTCCGGTTTGCCATATTGATCACGAGATTCATAAACATCGCCTTCCTGGCGAAAGGAAATAGCTCCAAACCAGATGTGAGTAAATTTAGAAGGCTTTTGTAAGGGAAGCAACCTCTCCATCCATTCCGCAGTGCTTGTTTTGCCTACAATATCATGTTTTAAATCTATGTAATCACTAATCGCTTCCGGATGATTTCTGTAGAAGTGAGATAGGCTAGACAGGCCCTCTTTCTGCATTCGAGCAACTGCCCCTTGCATGCCATCTAGTAAGGTTTTTCGAATTAGTGTTGGCATGAAAATTTGTCGTTTAAGCGGAGTAGAATTTTTGAAAATGGCGTTTTCCTTTTGAGCTAAACTGTTTCCGGCGGTTAAGTGGATCACTTGTGGGGTCAAAACCTTACCCTCATTGGCAATTGCAGAAAGCATGACAGAGGTTTGAAGAGGCGTGACATCCAAAGAATGCTGCCCAATTGCAGTAGCATAAAGGCCGGTCTTGTTTGTAGATAGGTCTAAGGGCAATTTACCGGGAATTTCTCCTTTTAATTCTATACCGCTTTTTTCTCCATATCCAAAAGCTCTGGCTGTGTCTAATAATTCCTCAGGCTTCTCTAAAACATCCCCTGCAAGCATGGCAAAGTAGGGATTGCTTGAAGTTTCAATGGCTTTGATAATATCCGCCTTGCCAATGCTTTTGATAATGCTGGAAGGAATGCGTCCCCCTTTATAGTTTTGCCATATGGGGGCCCCACTTGTATGGTAACCTACAATAGTCTTTCCACCTTTTCTGTGCACTTGATCGGTGATTGTGAGGGGATTGAGATTGGAATAAGTTAATTTTTCAGCGTCCAGTTGTTGGTAACGTTTATGCATAGCTGCGTAACCCGTAACAAGTTTAAAAATGGATCCTTGAGGAGTGGTCTGTCGAAAAGCGTAAGATCTTCCGTAACCAAAGCCATACTTTGGATAAAAAGCCGCTGCAAGATGCTTCTCAAGCCTTAGGTTGCCCTTTTTTCGTAATCCCGGATAGGAGCCGAACAGCGGGCGTGTCAGTTCATGGAAATTGCGCAGCGTTTTCAGATAGTCTTCAGCTGTTTCTTGAGAAAGAGACCCTACAACTTCTTGAAGAAATTGATAAGCTTGCCTCCAGGATTCATTCTGGTGGGCTCCTGCAGTTAACTCCTGTTGCCATTGATTAAGCAGTTTCGAGTAAGGAGTATCTTCCTGATGAGACCCTAACAAAAAATAAAGGAGCAAACGTGAGCGATTAGAGGACCAAAATTCTTTGAAAAGCTTGTTTTCTTTTTCATCCAAATAATCAATATAGGGCCTGGCATAGTGGTGAGAGAGCTTTTCTTCCAATCTTTTCTCTTGAAGGAGTTTTTTTCCGTTTTCCTGCCTCCAGGGTTTGAAATAAATTTCGTGAAAGGCTGTTTTAATAATTGATTGAACAAAAGGTTCCACTTTGGAATAGGCTGAAGAGGCTTTTTTGTAAGTATCAAGAGTTTGTTCACCCACTTTTTTTAGCAAATTTTGCGAAAAGTTTTCTTCATTCACGGCAACTCTACAAAGATCTATCAACAGTACTTTTTCAAAATCTGAAGGAATAAACTGTATGTAAGGCTCTAGGATTTTTCTTTGAGATTCTACTAACTCCTTTTGCTGATCGATGTTCTCCTCAATTGCTTGTCGAACATCTTTTGGTAAAGGATCGCCATACGGGGAAGAGTCAAATAATAGGCTCATCACCCAGTAGGGATTGCTTTGTCCGCTGCAGATCAGACAATTTTGCATGGCGCGCTGCATAAGGACGGCATCTTTAATAGTGGCAGTATGTGCGAGCCAATCCCTGATATGCATTTCTTCTAAGAGAATTTCCTCCAAAAATCGTTCCCAGGTCATCTCAAGCTCACGGTCTACAAACTCCTCTCTTTTATCATCATAGATCTCTTTTTCTAACGCTCGTTGCTGGTTCCAGATCTGTGCAAGGTACTCTTCATTCTCTAGCCAACGAGCAATGTTCGCTTTCTTTTGCTGAATCAGTTGTTGTTGGCCGGATGAGATAAAGTCATTAGGATCGATCCTGGGATAGGACGCTATCGCCAAGATTTCTCCATTATTGGGATCCATTGCAATAATGGCTCCTCCTTTAATCCAGGGCTGTTTCGTTACTAAGCTATTTGTTGAACCTACTTGCGACGCATAAGCTGTTCGAATACTCTCATTTTGTGCGAGAAGTTTTTCAGCAAATTCTTGCAGTTCTGCAGAGATGGTAAGGATCAATCTTTGTCCAGGTATAGGTGTGCGGGATTCAGGTAATTTCCTTAGGTAGTTGCCTTTCGCATCTGTTTGAAAGTAGGATTTTCCTTGAAAACCCCTCAGGATATTGTCAAAAAAGCCTTCCACACCAGATTTTCCAACATAATCTGTAAGGCTGTAGGACCGCTCTCGCAGCTCCTTAAGCTGTTTTTTTATTTGGTCGATATCAGTGTATCCAGAAGGCAGTGTTGTTAAGTCCCCTTTTTCTAAATCTTTTACAAATTTCTCCAATTGCTTAATTTTACCAATAGCATTTTCATACTCGCTCTGATTAATAGCCCCCATATATCCGATGAGATCAGCTCCGACTTTACCAAAGGGATATGTGCGCTGAGGAGTACTCTGAACATGGATTCCAACCCATTCGCGTTCCAGCATTTTTAAGCGATAATATTCTTGTTCGGAAAGTTCATCCTTAATCACAAAAGGTAAATGAAAGTAAAGCGCCGCTTTGGAATGAATTAGGTCCTCAAGCCTCTCTGAATCAAGATCCAGTTCCTTTGCTAGAACTTGTGTAAGAGAGTTGATGTACTCCTTTCTTTTTGAGATTTTTATTTTTTTTCCTTCCGCATCTTTTGTCCATATAAAACTTGGTATTCTTCGAAATTCGGAATACACAATCGAAGCTCGATAACGGGTCTTATTAATGGCTAAAGGAATATTAAATCTGTCTCGAATTGTAGCCCTCTTTGCAGGCTCTACAACCATTTTTAGGCGGGGTTTTCGGGATTCCTCAAGCTTTTTGTCATGTTGGATAACAGAAAGAAACCACACTCTCAACAACACGAGAAGCAAGCAGAGAAAAATGATATTTAGGACACGACGTGCTTTTTCTGGAATATCGGAGGAAAATGGTGACATGAAATCCGGACTTTAATTTGGCTACACTTTACCAATTATTGTCTTTTTCATACCCTAAATCAATTAAAAGCTGTCCAAGATTCCTTTTAAAAGCCGCTATATGGTGGGGTTTAAAATGTTTTTTCCATCCGCCCGTTTGCCCTTTACGAAAGGTTTTTGTACCACCCCACAAGTTATTGATAATGGACCCTAGTTCTTCAGAAGAAAGAGAAACATCCAGTGCCGAGGCAATTTTTACAATCTCCTTTTCTTGTGCAATTCGAGTACATCCTCCTTGCTCTCCACACAGATCTTCAAACCTACAAACAGTTACTGAAGGATCACGAAGCCATTTTAAGGCTGCTTTAGATTCCCGTCTTACATTGAAAACATGATTTCTGAAGAATTTCCTCTTACATACTATTGTATGCATCAATTTTTCATCGAAAGAGATATTCCCAAAAAATGAAGGAAATATTTTATCTATATAAAAAACTGTCGATACACAAACGTCTCTTAAGTCTCTTATGAGAATTATTTTTGTAAGATGGGGTTTGTTTTTAAGATAAGATTTAATAACCCAAGCAAAATTGAAATGAGCTTCTAGGCTGGTAGGTAATTTTGGTAGTGAATCTGAGAATATTTTTAATACAATAGGGTTTTGCACAAAAGAAAGTCTATAAGGAACCAATTCAATAATGGCAGAGAAATGCTTGCTTTTATTTTTGGAAATCATTTCTAACAGCTTTTTCATCAGATGTGTCCCGCTCTTCGGAATAGTTAGTAAAACATAATCTTTTGAGGGTTTCGGCAAAGAAGAAATTAATGGATCTTTTGCTTCAAGGTTGCTTAAGAAAATAAATAGAATAAAATAGAAGTAAATGAATCGTTTCATTGTTTATTACCAGTTGTTGTTTTTTTCATACCCTAAATCAATTAAAAGCTGTCCCAGGTGTTCTTTAAAAGCCGCGATGTGGTGAGGTTTGAAATATTTCCTCCATCCGCCCGTTTGCCCTTTGCGAAAGGTTTTTGTACCACCCCACAAGTTATTGATAATGGACTCTAGTTCTTCAGAAGAAAGAGAAACATCCAGTGCCGAGGCAATTTTTAAAATCTGCTTCTCTTGTGCACTGCGAGTGCCTCCTCCTTGCTCTCCACATAAATCTTCAAACCTACAGACAATGACTGAAGGATCACGAAGCCATTCGATGGCCTCCTCAGCTTCTCTTCTTACATTAAAAACATTGTCCTTGAAGCATTTCGCCTCAGAGATGATTGTGTGCATCAATTTTTCATCGAATGAGATATTACCATAAAAGCGCGAGAGTCTCGGCTTATCTATAAAAAAAGTTGTGGATAGGCAGATGTCTCGCAAGTCTCTTATGAGAACTATTTTCGTATGATTCGGATGCTTTTTGATGTAAGATCTTGCAACCCAAGCAAGATTGAAATGAGCGTCTATGCTTGATGGTAATGTGGGTAATAAACTTAAAAACTTTCTTAATACAAAAGGGTTTTGCACAAACGAATGCCTGTCAGGACCTAGTGCTTTAATACCAGATAAATGCGCGCTTTTATTTTGGGAAATCATCTCTAACAGCTTTTTAATCATGAATGTCCCACTCTTAGGAAGAGTTAATAAGACATAATCATTTGAGGGTTTCGGCAACGAAGAAATTAAGAGATCTGTTGAGAAGATAAACAAAATAAAATAGAGACAAACAAAACGTCTCATTGAAATAATCCTCACCATTTATTGTCTTTTTCATACCCCAATTGGATAAGCAGGGCTCCCAATCTCTTTTTAAATGCCTTAATGTGATAATGCTTAAAGTACTTCTTCCACCCGCCTTGCTTTCCCTGACGAAATGTTGGTGAATTCCCCCATAGATTATCCACAATGGCATTTAGCTCTTCCGTTGACAAAGTCACTCCTAAAGCATTAGCAATCAGAATGATCTGATTTTCTTGAGCATTGCGCGTTCCTCCTCCGGCTTTGCCGCAGAGATTTTCAAAGCGACAAGCAATCACAGACGGTTCTTTCATCCACGCTAAGGCTTCATTTGCTTCTCTCTCAACGTTGTAAACAGAATTTGCCAACAACCCATGACCTTCGATGATATATAACAGCTTTTCATCAAAAGAGGGGTTTGGACCAATTGAGTTATCTAAATGTTCATCCATATAGAAGGCTGTTGAGACACAAACATCCCTCAAATCGCGCACCATAATGATTTTTACATAATCATCCTTTTCTTTCAGATAGGCTCTGACGAGATCGGAATAATTAAAGTGAGCTTCAAAGCAAGGTCGTTGATTGATAGGATATAAATTTAATAATGTTTCAGGCCTTGCGTGCGAATGAGGAGGAAAGTAAACCTTATCCATCCCGAACTCTTGAGTGTCTACCAAATGCACACTTTTCTTGTCAGAAAGCATCATCAGAAGTTTATTCACAAGATGAGTGCCACTTTTAGGTATGGTCATTAATACATAGTCTTTCGATGGTTTAGGCAGAGTTGGGTGTTGAAAAGAATATTCCCCGGAATCCACTTGAAAAGCAGCAAACAGAAGCGTGAAAACAGAAACAAAATAAATCATTTTATTTTTTTAAAGGGTAGCCCAACTGTTTAGATAACTTGCCCATTTGCTTATTAAACTCTTTAATATGCTGGGGCTTAAAATGTTCCTTCCATCCACCGCTCTTTCCCTTGCGGAAAGTGGCTGTGTCCCCCCAAAGATAACCCGTAAGGAAATTAAGGTCGGATGATGTTAAATTTGCTCCTATGGCATTTGCTATCGCTAAAATCTGTTTTTTTTGCGCTTTTCGAGAACCCCCTCCTTGCTCGCCGCATAAATCTTCAAAACGGCAAGTAATCACCGTAGGGTCATTCATCCACTCTAAGGCAAGGAGTGCATTTCTTTTGACGTTCCAGTGAGAAGTTTTCAAAAAACCCCTTCCTTTTATTACATACATCAACTTTTGGTCAAAGGTAGCCTTTACACCTAAAGCATCGTTTAAAGCGTCGTTGATGTAAAAGGTTGTGGACACACAAATATCCCGCAAGTCTCTAATCAAAATGATTTTAACGCAATCTTTGTGGCGTTCAGTGTACGCAGAAAAAAGAGGATGATAATTGAAATGGCCGGCTAAAGAAATTGGAGAATTTTCCGGAAAAAGTCTGAACAAATGTTCCGGAGTAGCACTTTCGTGCGGTGGAAAATGTAGCTTGTCATTTCCAAATTCCTTAACACCGTTAAGAGGCCTTAATGTGTTTGAAGAGATCGCTCTAAGAAGCTTGCTAAGCATGTGAGAACCACTTTTAGGAATGGTGCATATGATAAAAGGACGCGTTTTCTGCGGAATTGTCTCTGCTGGTTCAGCTGCAAAAATGCCCTGAGACGCTACTAAGAGTAAGAAGATGCAAATCTTGACTAATTGATTCATAAGTTACCTCGTCGCGACAATAGAAGAGCACGAAAATTTAAGTCAATTTGATTAGATTGACATTATTTTTTTTATACCTCTTACTGACGCCAAAGAGCCCTAACCAAAAAAGAGCGATGACCCTACATAAATTTCTGTTCACAATTTCTCTTTTTCTTCAGACAGCTTCTTTGTTCTCCACAGCACATCGTGAGCCTTATTTTATAGTAATAGGCGCCCAAAAAGCAGGGACAACATCCCTGTTCTCTTATCTGGCCCAACATCCAAAAATAGCGACGAATAGAAAAGAGATACATTTCTTTGATAGAAATTATCATAAGGGAATTGATTGGTACGAAAAGATAATTTCACGAACCAAGCAAGATCGAATCATTGTCGGTGAAGCGACTCCAAGCTATATTTTCGAACCACATGTATCCCGCAGAGTGTTCCGCCATTATCCAAACGTAAAATTGATTCTCTTGTTAAGAAATCCTGTTGACAGAGCATTCTCCGCGTATAAAATGAGGGTTCGCAACGGTGGCGAAAATCGTTCTTTTGAAGAAGTTGTTAGAAGTGAACTCAAGCTTCTTAAAGATGATGATCCCGTTATACGAAGAAGAAGTCTAAAAAATGATTCCATCATCACTAGAGGCATTTATATTTCGCAAATAAAAAGATGGATGGAGTTTTTTCCATCCCGTCAAATGTTAATTCTATGCGCAGAAGATTTTTTCAATAACCCCAGAAAAATAATGAAGAAGGTCTATAGATTTTTAAAGGTTCATGAACATGACTTTGGAAATTTTACAGTCATGAATGCAGGTGAATCTAACGAAATCATGTCTGATCAAATTCGCACGGAACTAGTCGAATTCTACAAGCCGTATAATCAAAAGCTTCAAGAATATTTAACACATGAAGCTAAGTTAAATTTACAGCTAGGTTGGGATTAGTCTGTCAATAATAATATTTGACACTAATTTTTCCGTTTCCTATTTTGCGGTTTATTGGTAATTAAATTTTTTAATTATCGCTTTGGAGATCTGCATGTTTTTTAGAGTTGCTCCCCTCTTTATTTTGTTGCTTTTTCAACAGTTCTGTTTTAGCAATCCTCCCGCAACACTGCCCAAACCAGCGCATGACTGCATCGTTCTAAGTCTATCAAAAAATGGCACCGAAATAATAAGTAAACTGTTAAGCATGATTGCGTCCAACAGATGCATTAACGTTAACTACCTTCAAGAGTTTAAAGCCAAAGGCAAAAAATTTGTACCATACCACCATGCATTGAACCCCCAATTTTTTTTGGGAGTAATAGAGAAAAAAGGAAACCCTTCATTAATCGCCCATTTAAACTTTTATAACCATTTTCAAAAGTTTGCAAAGGAACACCCAAATCATAAAAAGATCATTATCATTGGTGATCTCAGAGACATTTGTGTTGCCACGGTCTATCAACAAAAAAAGTTTTTAGATAGAACTGTAGGTCGCGGAGTCAGGTTTGATAAGAAACTACATTATGTGATCAATCCAGAGTCGGGATTTCTTCTTAATTCAATGTATAATATATCAAAGTCTGCAAAAAATGCATTGCTATGCCTGCAAGATCCCTCTTTTATTGTCTGTAGACTAGAAGCATTTTATGGCGATGGCATTCGCGCACAACAAGAAATTCAAATAGAAAAATTTGCTGCTAATTTGGGCATTACTCTTTCAAAAGAAGAGATAAACTATGTACTTGATAATCTTTGGGTAACTTCTGGAGATATAGGAATTTGGAAAACCCATTTTAAATCTAGTCATGTAAAAGCTTTCAAAAAACATTTAGACCCTCTTTTTATTAATTTGGGATATCGCTGGTAGGAGATAAGGAATGAAATGGTTATTTAAAATGGCGATTTTCGCGATATGGAGTTGCCCTATTTTTTGTGAGCTTCCCGATTTTATTATTATTGGCGCACAGAAAGGGGGCACAACTTCACTTTTTTCTTATATTGCCGAGCACCCAAATGTTGCAACTAAAGTAAAAGAAATGCACTTCTTTGATGTTCACTATAAGAAAGGTATCGAATGGTATAAAACGAGGTTTCCTTCTAAAACAAACAAAAAATTCCTTGTGGGAGAAGCCACCCCAAGTTATCTATTCCATACCGATGTGCCAAGAAAAGTTGCACGACATTGCCCTAATGTAAAGCTCATTATTCTATTGAGAAATCCTATCGAGAGAGCTTTTTCAGCCTATAAAATGCACGTACGTGCAAATAGAGAAAAGCGTTCGCTGGAGAAAGTAATTCAGGACGAATTGCTTTTTCTAAAAAGCGGGGACCCTTCCATAAAAAAAGAGGCATTGGAGTCCGATTATATACTAAGCCGAGGAGTGTATCTCCCTCAAATTCAAAGATGGATGCGTTTTTTTAAGAAAGAACAGATATTAATCATTCGTTCTGAAGACTTCTTTCAAAATGTGCAAAAAACGATGAAATTAATTTACAAATTCTTGCAAATACCTAATCACGCTCTTGGTACATACAAAATACGTAATAAAAGCAAATCAAAAACAAAAATGCCAGAAGAAACTAAGCGATTACTCAAACAGTTTTATAAACCATATAATGAAGCTCTTCAAAATTACTTAACAAATGAGTTGAAATTAGATATTAGACTTAATTGGGATAGGTAAAATAGCATGGAGGATAGAAAATGCTTTTTCGTATCATTTTGATCACTCTGATCATAGGTTTTAACCCCATTATTGCAACTCCTGAAAAACAGCATCCTACCCTACCAAGAAAATCTCATAACTACCTGATGTTAAGCATGACTAAAGGGGGCACACACCTGCTTTATAAACTTTTAAAAATGGTATCGAGCAATAAAAATTATAATGTTCACTATTATAGACAACTTGGCAAAGATCGCCTTCGTTTTCCCCCACACCACCAAATGACATCGGATGTTTTTTTGCGAGCTATTGAACAAAAAAGTAACCCCTGCTTGATCGCGCACCTTAACTTTTACGATCTGTTTCAACAATTTTCCATGAAACATCCCGATTTTAAAAAATTTGTCATGGTTAGAGATCTTAGAGATATCTGTGTTTCCACAGTTTATCATAAATGGCAACAATTAAATAAGTTCCTTGGTGAAAACGCTAGCTTTAATAAAAGATTACACTATGTAATAAATCCCACTCATGGTTTTCTTCCCAATTCGGTCTTTAATATAGCTAAAGAAGCTGAAAAGGCGCTTGCATGTATGATGGATCCAAGCTATATAGTCTGTCGTTTTGAAATTCTGTGCGGCAAAGAGGGCGGAGGGTCCACAGAAGCTCAAGCTCAGCAAGTGAAAAAAATTGCTAAAGCCATAAATATTGACTTAACTGATGAAGAACTCTTATATGTAGTAAACAATTTGTGGGGGGATACAAATACGTTTAGAAAAGGAAAGATCGGCAGCTGGAAGGACCATTTCAAACCTAGCCATATTAAAGCATTTAAAAAACACTTGGGCATATATTTAACAAAAATGGGTTACCTATGGAATTAAATTTTCAAATCAAATTATTTATTAGGGCCGTATTTCTTGTTCTTATCCCATTGTTGGCATATGCAGGACAAGAGCCAGATTTTTTAATCATAGGAACTCAAAAGGGAGGCACAACCTCTTTGTATGCTTACTTGAGTAAACACCCAAAATTTTTGCCCAGCAGATTAGATAGAACAAGATTTATGAAACAGAAAGAGGTTCATTTTTTTAATAAAAATTATCACAAAGGAATAGAGTGGTATCTCAACCTGTTTACTAAAAAAACAGCTCCCGGTCAAGTTGTAGGTGAAGCAAGTCCCTTATATATCTTTGATGCTAAGACCCCAAGAAGAGTCTACAAGCATTTTCCTAATCTCAAATTCATTTTACTTTTGCGAAATCCTGTCGACAGAGCCTTTTCAGCCCATAGAATGTATAGCAAAAATAGAAAAAGAGAAACACGTACATTTGACGAAGCGGTTACTGAAGAATTAGCTCTAATTAAAAATCGCAAAACTCCCCAAGCGTTCAGAAATATACTAAAAAAGGACCTTCTTCTAACGAGAGGGATCTATTTACCTCAGTTAAAAAGATGGCTAAGGTTTTTCAAAAAGGAACAATTCCTAATCATAAGATCTGAAGATTTTTTTGATGATCCAGCTAAAACGATGGCCAAAGTATATGCCTTTTTACGCCTGCCTCCTCATGAAATAAAGGATTTTCCCATTTTTCTTGAGGGCAATAAAAATAAACAGATGTCTGATCAGACAAGAGCAACATTGTCTAAATTTTTTGAGCCTTATAACAAAGCCCTTCAAGAGTATCTAACAAATGAACTCAAGTTAGATCTTATTCTTAATTGGAAGTAGTTGACATAAATTTCTGCGTTTCCTAGGTTGCGGTTAAGTGATTAAAAAAAATAATTGTCAATCGCGAGGGGGTGCCTCCGTGCAAACAAGAAAGAAAATAGTCTTTCAAATAATTTTTATACTAGTGCTCTTGGGCTATCAGCCCATTATGGCCAATCCCATAGAAGAATGTCCTACATTACCTAGAAAATCCTCTGACTACCTGATGCTAAGTATGACAAAGGGCGGCACACATCTATTGCACAAACTTCTAACGATGATTTCAAGCAATGCAAATATTAATGTTCATTTGATTGAGAAGTTTGGCTACGATCGGTTGTTGTTTCCTCCACATAAACAGATGACCCTCAAATTATTTTCCACCGTGATCGCAGAAAAGAAAAACCCCAGCATGGTTGGTCATCTGAATGTTTACAGGCATTTTCGAAAATTCTCAAAGGAACATCCAAGATTTAAAAAATTTATTATGATACGAGATCTTAGAGATATCTGTGTATCAACGGTTTATTACCTAAAAGAATCGTTGGATAAACATTTAGGACCTAATGCAACTTTTGATGAAAGATTACATTACGTAATAAACCCACAATCTGGATTTCTTATGAATTCGGCTTTTAATGTAGGCAGAGAAGCAAAAGTAGCTATTAAATGTATGAACGATCCTTCTTTTGTAGTGTGTCGTTTCGAAGAACTTTGCGGTGCACAAGGAGGAGGATCGCAAGTTGCTCAAACTAAGCAGGTAATAAATGTTTCTAAAACGCTAGGGATTGAACTATCTAAAACAGAACTGAATTATATTATTAACAATTTATGGGGAGATTCGAAAACTGTTTTAAAGATGAAAACTTTTAGGAAAGGTGAAATGGGAGGCTGGAAGAAACATTTTACACCCGCTCATATCGATGCGTTTAATAAACATTTAGGCGTCTATTTAACAAAGTTAGGTTATCTATGAAGCTAGCACTCTTCTTATTACTGCTGCTTTTTACGGCCCCTATATCAGCAGAGCCAAAATACGATCTTTGTGTGACTGCAATGTTTCGAAACGAAGCCCCTTACATCAAAGAATGGATAGAGTATCATAAACTTGTTGGAGTTCAACATTTTTATCTATTCAATAATCTAAGTACAGATGATTTCAGATCTGTTTTGGATCCCTATATTAAAGCAGGAGTTGTTGAATTAATTGAATGGCCTTTTGAGTCAAAAGGGGAAGCACAACTTATGCAGCGACAACAAAGGGCTTATTCAAGAGCAATAAAGAAATGTATTGGGAAAACACGTTGGCTTGCCATTATTGATTTAGATGAATTCATAGTGCCTGTCCATAAAAACAATCTTGTTGACCTATTAAATACCCGCTACAAACGCTACTCCGGTGTAATGATTAATTGGCAATTATATGGAACCTCTAATGTTCCTTCAATTCCCAAAGGAAAATTAATGATTGAAACTCTTTTATACAAAGCCCTTCCCAACCATGTGAAGCATCAACAAGTAAAATCTATTGTCCGTCCTGAGCATGTGAAAAAAGCAGATCTTCACAGATGTGAATTTAAACAAGGCTACTTCGCAGTATATGCAAATAAAAATAGGTCGTTGCAGAGGAGTGAAAAGTTGCCAATAGACATAATTCGAATCAATCATTATTGCACTCGGGATGAAGCCTACTATAAAGCAGTTAAGTTGCCCAGATTAAAAAAACATGCCCCCTATCGAATTAATATATTCTCGATAGACAAACTCTCATTGGTTTATGACGATGTTATATTAAGATTTGTTGAGCCGTTAAAAAAAGTGATGTCAGTGAATACAGATACAAAATGAAAAAGATAATAACTGGTAGACCATTGACTTAAGTTTTATCCTTCGAATATGATACCCTGTAATCATGCCGAAAATTGAAAACAACGCATTTATCATCAGCTCCCAAGGATCCGCCTTACGTTACTTAGGGGAATGTTATCGCCATCGCGAGCTTCTCTTCTTTTTCACATGGCGTGATACCCTCGTGCGTTACCGACAAGCCTTTTTCGGTATCGCCTGGGCACTTATTCGTCCACTTCTTAACATGCTGGTTTTTGTCATCATCTTTGGAAAAGTTGCACACCTATCCTCCGGTGATGTTAATTATAGCCTCTTCGTATTAGCAGGGATGCTTCCTTGGCAGCTTTTTTCTAACTCTACCATTGAAACATGCAGCAGCCTTGTCAACAATGTGAATCTAGTGTCCAGAGCACCTTTTCCACGCATCCTAATCCCTACTTCACAGATATTGGTTCAAACCATCGATTTCTTAATTACCGCTTTATTGTTAAGTGTACTCACAGTGATATTTGGGGACATCTCTGCCAATGCCCTATTATTTATTCCGGCGCTACTTTTGACTCTTGGCTTATGTTTAGGGGTCTCTTTGTGGCTTTCTGCTCTCACAGTTCTGTACAGAGACTTCCGAATCATTGTGCCCTTTTTTGCACAACTTGGAATGTTCCTCTCTCCTGTAGGCTACGGCACATTCATCATTCCCGAAAAATGGCAGTGGTTTTACTCATTGAATCCAATGGTGGGCATCATAGACCTCTATCGCTACCTCTTTTTTGGGCAAACTTACCCATTCTTTATGGCCTCTTTGATAAACTCTGTAGTTATATCCTCGATTATTTTAATATCAGGCTTTCTATTTTTCAGACGCATGGAAAGCGTATTTTCAGATCGGATTTGAGAAGTCATGGCTAAAGTAATTGATGTTGTAAAACTCTCCAAAAAATATTTCATCCCAAAAAATCCCGCTGCCTACACAACTTTAGTCGACACTCTTTCTCAAAAAGCAAAAAAGCTTTTAAAGAGATTTCAGAAGCCCTTTTCACGCTATCAGCAAGAAGACGAATATGAAGAATTCTGGGCTTTAAAAGACCTAACCTTCTCCGTCGAAGAGGGCGATCGCTTAGGAGTGATTGGGAGGAATGGAGCTGGTAAGTCCACCCTCCTCAAAATTCTTTCGCGCATCACCTACCCCACAGAAGGCGAAATTAAAGTTCGTGGACGCATCTCAAGCCTTCTGGAAGTAGGTACGGGCTTCCATTTGGAATTAACAGGGCGCGAAAATATTTTTCTCAATGGAGCCATTCTAGGAATGCCTTCAAAAGAGATCAGAAGAAAATTTGATGATATCGTAGAGTTTGCCGGCATCGAAAAGTTCCTCGACACACCAGTGAAAAGGTACTCCAGCGGCATGTACATGCGTCTTGGTTTTGCTATTGCTGCACATATGGACCCAGATATTCTAATTGTAGATGAAGTGCTGGCTGTTGGAGATATGCAATTTCAGCAGAAATGTTTAAACAAGTTGAACGATTTAAGCAGCCAAGGCCGCACAATACTGTTCGTCAGCCATGATGTGAAATCGATCCTTAGCTTATGTAATAAAGGCCTGTATTTGGTAGACGGACAAATCCAATCTTCTGGACCGATAGAAAATTGTGTGAATGCCTACATGACCTCCTGCCGTAATTATAGCCAACATTGGCAGGGCAATCTAGGTAACGAGCATGTGCGTTTTTATCGTATGTCCTTGTCAATGCTTCCTGAGAGGGATTTTATTTATCAAGGAGAGGATCTGACTGTTGAAATTGAGTTGGAGATCCTCAAAATGGCTCCTGGACTGACTTTCACTATGGAGCTATGGAATCAAAGGCATCAATTGTTAGCACAATCGCGTTCTTGTGATAGTGTGGACATGTTGCAACATGATTATGCGCCTGGAAAACATTTGGTGGCATTTAAACTAGACTCCCAAATGCTATACGAAGGCGAATATCTTCTTAAAATGCATTGTCACGTACGTGAAAACAGAATTATTAATGATGAAATTGTTGTTAAACTCCCTATCTTAACCAAGAATGCACCTAGCCAGTTCTCTCACGGTATTGACCGTACCGGAATCTATCTAGGTGGAAAATGGGGGAGGGGGAAAGGATGAAGGCTAAAGGATGAAGGATAAGACAAGGATGAAGGCTAAAGGATGAAGGATGAAAAGAATCACATACTAACCCCTTAGTTGCTCTTTCAACCTTAATGTTAGAAAAGGAATTCACGTACTTAGCAAGACACTTTCCTTCATCCTTCATCCTTTAGCCTTCATCCTTTTCTTAGCCTTCATCCTTTTCAGGGTAAATTAGACATATGTGGAATGTAGCACCGTTATTTAAACTCATTTATATAGTCCCCTACCTTGTTCTCTTAATTGTCGGGATGATGCTTCCTTCAGATGGAAGCCATGGCTTGTTAAATCCTAAAAGCTTGGCCTTTTTAGCTATGATCTCAGGCCTTTCTATACATGTAATGCTGCATCAAAAAATGCGACTGTCAGAATTTAGACTGATCGCCTTCCTTCTATTTTCCGCAACTTTTTTACTGATCTGGATGATGCTAGGTTTAGGTATGGAAGGCAGCGTGTCCGCCAGTGTTTTTGATCAATTTAAAATCTTTTGGCTGACCATTACTGTAGCTATTGGATCAATCTATCTTGTTCGATCTGAAATTGTATCCTTTCAAACGGTCCTAAAGACCGTTACCTACGCGAATTTTGCTTTCTCCTTTTTTAAAATTTCACTTGTGGCCCTACACTTCCTAAATATCATCGATATCTGGTCCCTCCTTGATCGGGTCGGTATGCGCGTGATGAGCATGCAGATGATAGGAAGCTTATTCAGACTACAGCTTTCTACAGATATATCTACCCCTTTTCTGCTATTTTTCTTCTTACAAGCTCATCGTTTCGGAATCACTTGGAACCGATTTTTCTTCTGGCTTTATCTGATCATCACGCCGCTATCCGTTCTACTGAGCTTCTCACGCTTTTTATTAGGTGTGGCAGGCCTAGCAATTTTCTTCTCCATTTGGACAGCTCAACTAAGAACATTCTTAAAATTAATCCCCCTTTTATCTGTGTTTATCATAGGCTCAGTAGCTTTAATAGGGCCTGTAACCGTTCTGAAAATTGTGGAAAAACGCTTTTTTAGTTCAGATAGCAGTGAATCCGACATTACAAGGAAGATTCAGATAGAAGCCCTACTAAAAGAGCATCAAGAATCGCCTTTGTTGGGAAAAGGCCTTGGAGGATATGCCAGAGAACTTATTAGAGATGATCGGATTTTGCACTCTTATGAAGTTCAATGGGTATCTTTTCTCATGCAATTTGGTGTTTTGGGGTTATCTTTAATCTTGATCCCCGTTTTTATCATCGCTCGCAAAATACTCTCTCCTCCCTGGAACAAGCGAAAATTGAGTTTATTTTGTATTTATCTATGCTGGATTTTTTCCGGATTCACAAATCCCTTCTTGATATCGCTAGCAAGTGGAATTTTATACAGCTTATTTTTCTTAGCAGGAGAGCATTTACATGATCGATATTCTCTTAGCCACGTATAACGGTGAGCGCTTTTTAAGCGAACAGATCGACTCCATCATACAACAAAGTTTTCAAGATTGGCGCTTACTTGTCAGCGATGATGGCTCTCAAGATGGTACCATGGACCTTTTGAAAAAATTTCAGACCAGAGATTCGCGTATTGTACTTTTGCCGAAATCATCTTGTAGGCTAGGTGTACAGGGTAATTTTTCTAAACTATGTGAAGTCGCTACTGCGCCATACATCATGCTTTGCGATCAAGATGATCAATGGTTCCCAAATAAGATCGAAATCTCTCTAAACGCACTGCAAAACTATGAAAAGAAATACTCAGCGAACATGCCTCTTTTAGTGCATAGTGACCTGCATGTAGTTGATGAATCCCTAAAAATCATCTCTCCCTCTTTCTGGAAATACTCACGAATTGATCCAAAATGCAGTTCATTAAATCGATTGCTTGTTCAAAATGTTGTAACCGGTTGTACTTCTATCATTAATCAAGCATTGCTTAAAAAGGCCTCTCCCATACCATCCTCGGCCTGCATGCATGATTGGTGGTTAGCACTTGTTGCTTCTCTTTTTGGAAAAATTGAATTCATCCCTGCAGCCACTATGTCTTATCGACAGCACAGCAAAAACCAGTTGGGAGCCCGCCCATATGGCCTTGGAAGAATCAAGCAAGAGGGATTTGCAGTGATCAGTAAGCATAAAGTTCAAAAAGCCAAACAAGCTTTGCAAACATATGAATTAGAAAAAAGATATGGTAACGAACTGAGTGAGTATGAAAAAGAGATTTTAAATGGGTACAAAAAATACCATTCAAAATCACCTATCAGAAGGTTTCACACCATTTACAGATATGATTTTTACAAGCATGGCTTTCTGAGAAATGCCTTAAACCTTTTCGGGTAATTCCAAGGGCATTAAATTGATCCGTTGCTTTATCTGAAAGAACAAGCTCAAATGTCATCGTCGGCATATTTAGCGAAAGATCCTTTCTTATGAACTCTGCCCTCTTTGGAGTCTCTTAGCCCTTCTCTAATGTCATTTAAAATTTGAGGATTTTCGTATATCCATAGTTCATGTGCAGGTATCTCGGCCATAGGCTCTAAAATGATTTTATCTCCTTCTACATGTGCTTTTAAAGAACTAATGTCATAATCTGGTAAAAGCTTTGCCAGACAAACCCTTTTTCTAGCATCAAGAAAGAGTCTTATTTCATTGCCATATGCATTGTTATCTTTATGTAGTGTCATAGGATGTCCTCCATAAATTTCATTATAAGCTTACTAGTGATTACAATGGCACATCGTAACAAATTTTATCAGTTACAGAGGTAGACCCCATCCAAATTTATTAGACCCTAATTTAGCTCTCAAAATAGGAAATGAACGCTTAGCTTGATTTTTTTTAAGATAAAAGTATAAAAACGTGTTTACGCTTTAATGTTTATTATGGTATCTTAAAGATAAAGGAGGGGTTATGAGTGCACATCGCGAACATTACACACGTTTAACCATTGATTTTCCTTCTATCAAACATAAGCAGTTAAAGGCTGTTGCAGCCCTTTTAGGGGTGCCTATGAAAGAATTTATCCTAAGCTGCGTCCTAGAAAAATTAAATAACAAAGCAATTTTGAAATCCATTGAGGATGATGTTGAGGCTTTTGATAGAGGAAAGAAAAGTATAGAAACTGAAGGTTTTGATACTCTCGATGAAGTAAAAAGATATTTGGAATTGGAATAATGTATCAAGTGTTATTCCAAATCAATATCAAAAAAACCTTAAAGAAAGTCCCAAGGGCCGATCAAAGAAAGATCATGGATGCAATTACAAATCTAGCAATCGACCCGAGACCAAGATGGGCTGAAAAACTTACGGGTCGAGAAGGTTATAGAATTAGTGTAGGTAATTATCGCATTATTTACACGATAGAAGATAAAAAACTCATTATTTATATCATCGATGTAGATCATAGAAAAGATGTCTATAAAAGTTAGGTAGTGATGCATTTTAATCTAATGTAGCCTATAATTTACCGTGCACTGCTATGCCTCTGAAGCTTATATTAATGCGAAAATGTCACCGCGCTTAGTGCTTCTCTTTATGAAAAATTTGTGTCAGTATCTTTTGGAGCAGTTCATGAACAGGTTTTTCAACTTTTGTGTCCAACCAAAAAGCAAACTGCTTGGCAGCTTGAAGTGCAAACACTTGCCGACCATCAATGACCGTGCATCCTTGAGCCTTTGCATAACGGACAAAAAGGGTTTCTTTTGGTTTAGAAACCACATCCATGACAATGCAATGTCTTGGTAATGGAATAAGCGGAATAGGTGATGAATGAGGGTCGTTAAATCCTACAGATGTGCAATTGATGAGAACATCAAAACCCTCTTGTGCCAAGGCTGTGAAATCTTCTAAAGCATGAGCCTTGGCATTTAACTTTTGCGCCAGTGCATAAGCCTTTTCAAAAGTTCTGTTAAAGATTAATAGCTGCACACCATATTGTAGAAGTGCTTTTGCGATAGCTTTGGCTGTTCCACCTGCACCTAAAATGATCACTTTCTTTTCGTTAAGATTTATGATGGCCTGCAGTAATGAGACAACGGCTGGAGCATCTGTATTATCAACGAGCATCTCTTCTTTCTGATTGCTAATAGTGTTGATGGGGCCGCAATTAAAAAATGCCCCTACATGTTCTTTTAGAGGCATTGTAACACTCATCCCCTTGATCGATAACTCCTTGGACATTTTGAAAAATGCCGGTAACTCCTCAGCTTTTACGCGCATTTTTAAATAAACGGCATTCTGTTTTAAGGAATCAAGCACTTGATTGTGGGTGACGTGGCTTTGACTAAGGGTCACAGGATCCCCTATTAAAATGTATATTTTTGTGTCTCTATTATGCTGACGAATGCGATATGTCTTTACAAGCGTCTGTAAATCTAATAAAGCGATCGTGCTAAATTCTGAAGGCTTCAGAGAGGCAAAAGCAATTGAGTTTCCAAAAATACTCGATAGAATGCGTGTGGCCTGTCCATGTTCTCCCATGCACACTCCAATCAGTTTTTGAGATCTCTGTTTTTTTAAAAAAAGAAGCATTCTCAAACTATCTATAGAGCTCTTTGCCCAAGTAGCTATTTTGTAAAGATGGGCCGGTTTCTGCTCTAACTCTTCGAGCACGGCATCAAGATCGGAAGGAGTCTCATCAAAATTATGGTAAGAACAGATCACTTCTGTATTAGGGGATATGTATGAGCATTCCTTAAAGCACTCTTTAGGTAGATGTGCCTCTAAATCGATGTAATGAGGCTTAAGTTGGATAAGTTTTTTAAGTATTGAACACTGTTCCAGAACGCTACCAGAGAACTTCCCCCCATGCTGAGAGGATCTTAACGTACAAATAACGGGTTTTGATGCCGTCGCAATTAAATGGCTAATGACACTTAAATGGCGTTCGAAAAAGAGATCTAGGCGTAATTCTAAAATGTCTGCATGTGTAGCACGAGCCATCTGTTGCATCGCTTCGTTAATCGTAGGGCCTGTGATAACGGCGGCTAGTTTAATGGTGTTCACGTTCCCTCCTATGTGCTCTTAAAGCAGCTTGCATGGTCTTCATCCCAATGAGTACACCCTCTTCATAACGAAATAGTGGAGAGTTTTCCAAAACCCTATAATCATTTGGCTGCAAGAGGTCTTCCTGAGTGAGATTGGGAACCATCGATTCGCCACAGTGCAGAACTCTTTTTGTCTGCATTTCAATGATCTCTTCGATCAAATGTTCAATAGAAGACCAATCAGGATCATTCATCAATTTTTTCCTGTCGTCTTTTTTGAAAAAATGCACGCATCAAGTCTGCCGATGCTTGTTCCAGAACGCCTTTCTTGATCTGGATGCTATGTGTAGGGTGAGGCTTTTCGAATAGATTCACCCAGCTGCCGTTAGCACCATGTCTTAAATCCGGAGCCCCCCAGATCAGCTCTCCGACACGTGCTAGCAGCATTCCCCCGGCACACATGGCACACGGTTCGATCGTGCAGTACAGTTTTGTATTCAGCAATCTCCAGTTGTCTAATGCCGCAGAGCCTGCAGTGAGGCAGATCATTTCGGCATGAGCTGTAGCGTCTTTTAGCATTTCGACTTGATTACAACCTCGGGCAATGACATGCCCTTTGTGCACCAAAACAGCCCCTACAGGCACCTCTCCGCAAGTAAAGGCCTTCCACGCCTGTTTTAGGGCTTCGAGCATAAACTTCTCGTCCTCACTTTGCGGGACAATTTCAAAAGGAAAAGGTTCCTTCTTACTGTTGTGCATGCAATTTTCTCTGTAGAATAGAAAGTTGCTTTTTTAACGATTCGGTATCTTGAATATATTTTTTCTGTAGGCCTTGTAATTTTTTCTCATATTTGTCTGTCAAGCGAGTCATTTCCTGCTCATGTAACTTTTGAGCGCTTTCCACAGTTAGTGGACCCTTGCTACCTTTTTCCTCTCTATCCAGTGTGGCTTTTTTAGCCATCTCTTCAAGAGAGTCATAGACAGATTTAGGAAAGACAACGGAATTAATCACTGTAAAAAGTAACGTGCGCGGTGCCCCAAAGCGGTTGACAGACTCTTCCATGATTTTCCTGCCGACATTAGGCTCGATTTCTGTGAGCTCGGTGAAATTTGGATTAATTGACCTTAAGCGCTCTTCGAAATAGTCATAGATTTCGCTATTTTTTAGGAGCCATCTATTAAAAAGAAAATCTGCAATTTCTTCGGAATTTTCTTCTTGATTAAGAGCTTGCTTATAGCCCTCAGCGAGCTCCTCAGGCGTGATTTTATTGAGGTTTTTGTTATTGAAGTATCGTTTTGCAAAGCTTGCATCTCGACGAAGATGGTCATTTTTGAGATCAGATTTAATAGTAGCCACAAGTTGCACCAGCCACTGATCGAGCAAAGCTAATTTTTCCTTGTATGTTGCGTCTCTTAACATGGTAAAGTGCTCCTTGGGTTCGAAAGCAAGGAAAGTGTACCAATGATAAGGAGAAAAAGCAATGGGTGAAGAACATCCCTTCTATGGATATGAAATCGTTCGGCGCGAAGAAAAAGAGTACATTCAAGAATTATTAAAAAAGTATAAAGGGGAAAAAGCAAATGAAGAGCTCAAAACGAAGATCTGGGACGAGTTGCAAATGGAAAAGTATCATGGTCGCGTTACCATTCCCTTTAAGGTTGTTTTACGTCACGATGCCGCAGGCCTATTTCCCGATCACATAGAGGTAATTCTCGATACAAAAGTGTAATACAAAGAAGGGTTAGTATCATGCAGTTGGAGTACACTTTATAATACGCTGACAAACGTAGAGATAGCTTTGGTATGGAGGCTTCTCTCTCAAAGAGAGAGACTTCTTCGGGAGTAATGTATGTATCGCCCGAACTTGCGTGAAGCATAGACATCACTTCTGAGCATATTCCTTCAGCAATTCGGACAGGTTAGAAAATCCATCTAGAAACTAAACGGACTTATATTTTTTTGTCTTTTTAAAAAAAATAATTTATGTTTTTCTTCGCGCTCAAACGTCTTTTTTTTAACATTCAAAATAATAAATGAATAAAATTTATTCAATATGTTGATATTAAGCAACTTACGTGAAAATAATCAACATATGACTCCTGTTCATTTTGTTCATCTAGTTGGTCTGTTAAACCTGGCTCTTGTATAAGCTAACCTGTTTCAAGTGCCTTTTCGCTTTCTTCTGAAGACACTTTTTTTGATGGAATCAGGTCCACAACAAAATGGTATCTAAACTGAATCCGTTTTAACAGTTGTTTTTTAGAAAAGATTTCTTCCGTAGGCCTATGCAATAATTGTCCTTCAAGCTTCTCGGCTAGAGCAATTTGAGATAAATTGCCTCTTTGTTTAACGGTCTCTGAAAACCGGAATAATTCGAAAATCCCAAAAGCAAGTAATGCAAGACCTTGCCAGTTAAAGCATGATCGAGGGTCCCGGGAGTAGTCATGCTTTAATTCATAGCCACGATTTTTTAAAGAATTGAAAAGATCCTCAATTTCCCACCTTGCACGTCCCTGACGAGCGGCTAGTTCGCAGGTTTTGCTAGAAAGTCTCCACGAAAATAACCACTCACATTTATAGATTTTTGTTTCTTCGCCCTCTTTCGTTTTTGTTTCCAAAAATCGAAGAACATTAGTGGTTACTTCATCTCCTAAATACTTAGAATTAAACCACTCATACTTTTCTTCAATCAACCAACTTTCATAAAACCTCCGAGTCTTTTTAACACAGTTCTTTTTATGGTTTAAATGGACAGATTGTTCATCACATTCCTTAGCAAGCGAAGTTAAACAAGCATCTTTTCTAACAATGATATACCCGCATTTCTGCTTTTGAGTCAGTTGAATGACCGGCCTATTTGCGTACAAGCCATCTAAAAGAAGAACTATTTTCATCCTCGGAAATGCATGCCTAATGACCGGTAGCGCTGCTTTAAGGGCAACAAGTTCACATTCTTGTTTGTGATTTTCTTCTGAGGCACTTTCTAAATTGACAACTTGTTTTGCATGGATGGGATAGCGATAAACAGGTATCTTTAGTCCTCCCATGAAAACAAAGCTCAAGACAAGGGTATTATGGAGCCATCTAATTTTTTCATTCTCTGCTCCCTTATTATAAATCCTTTTTAAGCAACATTCGCAGTTGTTATTTCCCTCTCTATCTGCGTGATGCGGATGATTATAGGTGTGTGTATGAACGCAATCCGCGGCTAGAAGAAAGAAGTCCCCTGGCATTATTTGAGGATGTTGTTTGAAAAACTTCGACTTCAGGAGGTCTTGAAAAAAAACAATCAACAAGTCATTTACGCTATTCTCCGCTAAGTTCTTTAAAAATTTTTCAATTGTTTTGATGACAGGCACTCGATCCTCGGGGGCACCGATAAATTTAGCCATATTTGTCTTGGAATATTTTTCGTCTTCGTCATGACTTTTTTCATCAAACTTGTTCCCAGATTGCATTCTAAACAGAAAAATGGCTAAAGCAGACATCAAGATAGACTGTTTTGAGTAGGTAATGAATTCTGGATTCCGTCGATCAGGGATGGTTTCCTCAATATGCTGTAACACATGTTTTCTCTCACAGAATTGCTTAAGCATAGTGATTAACTCTAGTTTAACATTTCCATTAGTTGTTTCAATCTGCCTGTCACATAGTGGATCTTCTGGGGAAGGTAGAGTTGTTGAGGATCTTCCCTCAGAACGATCTGTTGGCGATTGTCTCGATATTTGATTAATAATTGCATATGTTTGTTGTTGAACTGATTGATTTCTTCGGCGTTCTTTTTCTCGCAAATACATCCTATACCTGCGCGAAAGCTTTTTATTCTTCTTCCGTCGATGCGAACGAACATGAACGTTTGATCCGATAAACCACAGATGACTCCGCAAAAAGTTTTGCCAAGCTTCATAGGACATTCCTTGAGGCCAGGTCCAGGGCATCACCTGCCTACAGGAAAGTTGAATGTTGTTAGCAGTGTACGAAGTGGTCAAAAAGATTAGTGTAAATATACTGGAAAGTATAGTAGGATGGGTGCTGGACATAGCGACTTCTCATTTGTTTTTTGTTAGCGCAAAAATATAATAAACAAATTTTGTCGTTATGTCTTTTATTTTTTAGTTATCGTGCGTTTTCAGGATTAAAGATTGCGGCAACATGCCATTCTGAGTATATCTGCAGGCTACATTATTTCTAGCTGATCCGGAATTTGATCATGTGCTGTTTTCTTATGCCTCTCCCAGGAAAAAAGAAGAATTTGTTCCTTTCTCCCTGCAGTCCGAATTGCTGATATTCCTTGGCTCAAAGCGATTCCCGTTTGATTTTTATTCAGCTAAACTTCAAAATCAACGCCTCTTCATTCACGGAGGTTATATGAAGTTGAAGTACATTGCTCTATTTCTAATCATTTTAATGTCTAAATTACATGCAATAGAAGAGTGCGAACAATGTTGTCGCGGCAAAGTCGATGTAGGACCTGCCTTCGTGCGTGTCGACATTTTGGAATCAAATAAAACCGTCAAGCGTTTGGATATGCTGGCTTTGAAGGCGGATTCCACAATTGTATTTAATAAATGCTGTGGACTGTCATTAAAGCCAACTCTCTTATACGGAAAAGGAAATCATGGCGAACTTTTTAGCGGCGGCGGCGGCATTGGCATGTGCGCACCTTTCTGGAATTGTTGGACAATCACTCCTTCCGTAGGATGCGTGTATACCCACCTCTCAGCAAAGATAGCTGCCTCAAAATTTGGCATTCCACCTTTCTTGGCCACATCCATAAAAGAAATTTTCCATTCTGTGTCCCCTTATGTAGCTGTAGATGTGACCTATACATTTTCTCCGGGCTGGAGAATTTGCGGAATGTATCAATACTCCTGGAGCAAGACAAATACTCAGCTAAAAGGATTACCTGAAATGCTCAAAGGTCAATCACCCTTTAAAAGTCATTCAAAAGGTCCTAACTATGCGCTTATGATTGAGCACGACATTAACCAATCGTGGTCGATTCAGCTTGGCGCGGCTTACAACATTAGCTTAAGCAAAGAAAAGCATGGACTCCGCGGCATGGGCGCAAAAGTCGCTGTCGCCTACTGGTTCTAACAAAGGCTGAAGGATGAAAAAAACTAGTTTTTCATCCTCTTAATAATTTTTCCGCCGCCAATACATTGGTTCTCATTGTAAAACACAATGGACTGACCACAAGTAACTGCTCTTTGAGGAACCTTGAAACGCACAGTCGCCACGCTATCCTCGAAGCGAACGATCGTGCATTCCTGATCCTCTTGGCGATAACGAATTTTCGCTTTACAGCTGTAAGGTAGGCTTGGAGGCCCTTCTGAAGACACCCAGCTCAGTTCCGCGGCTTGCAGTCCTTCACAGAACAGTGCAGGATGATCTTCCCCTTGCGCAAGGATAACCACATTTCGTTCCGGATCCTTGTCAACCACATACCACGCTTCTCCCGCGCCGCCAATGCCGATACCGCGCCGCTGTCCAATGGTATAAAAAGGGATTCCTACATGTGTTCCAATGATTTTTCCCTCGACATCTTCGAAATTGCCGGGCTTAGGTGTGATGTATTGGGAGAGAAATTCCCTAAAGTTGCGCTCACCGACAAAACATAAACCTGTGCTGTCCTTTTTTTCTGCTGTAGGAAGATGATACTTTCTGGCTATCTCCCTGACCTCACTTTTCTGCAAATGCCCTATGGGAAAAAGCACTTTCTCTAAAATCTTATCGGTAATGGTGTGGAGAAAATAACTTTGATCCTTTCCAGGATCGGCTCCTTTGTGCAGCTGCTGATTTTTGTTTTGACAATAATGGCCTGTGGCCAGGTACTCGGCACCTAGCTGTAAAGCCCTTTCTAGCAATACTTTGAACTTGATCTCGCGATTACAAAGAATATCAGGATTTGGTGTGCTGCCTTCTTCAAAGTCTTCAAGAGCCATAGAAAAGACATGATTCCAGTACTCTTTGGAAAAATTTACGGCGTAATAAGGAATGTCGATTTTCTCGCAAACACGAACCACATCCTCATAGTCACTTGTAGAGAGGCAGACGCCATTCTCGTCCTTCTCTTCCCAATTCTTCATGAAAAGGCCGATGACGCGAAAACCCTGCTGTTTGAGAAGAAGTGCGGAAACGGAAGAATCAACTCCTCCCGACATCCCTACGACCACTGTGCGCGGACTCATCCGTTCACCTTCGGACTAACGATTGGAGTTGCAGCGAGAACATCGTGTTCGCCCTCTGAACGGGCTATGAGCACGGCGCATGAAGCATTTCCGAAAACATTGACCACCGTTCTGCACATGTCCAAAAGCCTCTCCACGGCCATTAGAAGGGCTATTCCCTCAACCGGAACACCGATTGTCTGCAAAGTAATCACCGCAGAAATCAAAACGGCTGAAGGAATTCCAGCCAGCCCAAAAGAGGTCAACAGCGACATCAAGATCACAATGGCCACTGTAGTTGCTGTGAGAGGCACTCCATACACTTGAGCGATAAAAAGAACAGCCACGGCCTGATACAGTGCAGAGCCCGTCATGTTCATCGAAGTTCCCAGCGGCACAGTAAAGCTGCAGATGCGATTGGAAACCCCGGCGCGCTTTTCAACACAGTCAATGGTAATGGGCAAAGTGGCTGCTGATGAACTAGTAGAAAAGGCTGTGAAAAGGGCTGGAGCCATAGCCCTGAAGTGCAAGATGGGATTTACGCCTCCTACGAAAAAAAGCAACAAAGGCAAAACAAGGACTGCAAAGAGACATAGCCCTACAATCACGGTAAAGAAGAAAATACCCACAGATTGAATGCTTTCAAAACCGGTGGTGGCAATCACTTTTGCAACCAGCCCAAACACACCTATGGGCAACGCTTTCATAACAAATTGTGTGATGTGCATCATCACTTGAAAAATGCCCTTCCAGAAACTCTGCAGAACAGAAGAGGCGTGAGCTTCAATACGCGTTATAAAAAAGCCAAACAGAAGGCTAAAGAAAATGAGCCCTAACATCTGTCCTTGGACGGCTGCAGCCAAAATGTTGGCAGGCACAATTTTCAACAGAATCTGCGCAAACCGGTCAAAACTGTCCATTTGAGAATGACTCATCAATTCTAGCGCTTTATTTTCGGTCGGGATAATGGCTTGCAAATCCCCACTTCCTGGAGAAAAAAGAAAGAAAACAAATACGCCGCAAAGAATGGCTAAAAAAGTTGTCAGGACAAAAAAACCTAAAGTTTTGGCTCCTAGGCGCCCGAAAGATTGCTCCCCGCCCATTCTAGCAGCCCCCGTGATGATCGAAGCCGTAACGAGCGGAACCACCACCAGAGTCAATGCATTTAAGAAAAGTTGACCTATTAGACCATAAATTTTTACAAATGTGGGGTTTGGGCCTGTCGCCCAGCCAGCCAGAATGGCAAGCAAAATGGCAAAAAGAACTTTGAAAAGAGCATGATTTCGCATAAGCTAAATAGCATATCACTTTATACGCTTAGCTTTCAATAATTTAACCAATACTCTTTAGATGACAGAAGTCCTGATGTAGACCCACTCTTAGTTCTAATATAACTCACATCATTTATCTGCAACTTATGCATGATGCTGTAGACAAGCGCTAATTCTGAGATGGCTAACGCAGGTGTTTTATGGTCTATTTGTTCATCTTTCTTGTTCAATCGTCCAGTAAGGATTTTTTCCACATGATCGATTTGATATTGTTTGAGACTTCGCAACTGCTCGGGATGGGCGGATATACCAACGATCTGCACATCACTTAACAACAACTTCTTCGTGAGATCTTCCGGAACTCCGGGCATGACACGTAGGAAATAATTAATAGCTGCATTCCACTCAACTCGAGTCATGGGATTTGGAGTGCGTATGAATTCGGGATTTTGCCCTTTGACATACCTGATAATCGCATTTTTTGTCGTTTCTCGTCCGAATGGTAGCATGTACACCTTGAAGTTGGACTCATTGTCAAAATAAGCAATTTGACAGCTGCCGCCTCCAATGTCCCACGAAATCACTTTGGTCGGATCTAAACCTGTTTCATTGATAAGCGCCAGAAATCCTAACTTTCCTTCATCGAATTGCGAAATCATTCTCACAGGAATATTTAGTTCAGACAGGTATCTATGGATTAAATCCTGTCCGTTCGGAGCTTTTCGATATGCCTCGGTAGCAACGCCTGAAAACTGCTCTACACCAAGTTGTAAGGCTTCTTCCTTTAGCTGCTTGGCAGCAGTAAGTGCTTTTTGTTGGATCTCTTCACTGAACATGCCTTCAGGATGATGAGCGGCGTCTTCGCTGAGTTTAACAATGATGTCTTTTACAAGCAGTGTCGACACAATTTTTTGAGTGTCTTGATCTACAACAGCCACTTGAATTTTGATTTTCCCTGAACCAAAATCAAAAGCTCCTCTAATAACTTGTTTAGCACTTAGATTAAAAGAAAGAAGCAGAAACAAAATAAAAAGTTTCATTTTACACACTGGTGATAATTAGAATTAATTATTGTTGATAAGATTATTAAAATCAAGAACTTGCACTGAAATTTCTGATTGAATATTCTAACTGCCATGGCAAGTCATTATGCTGTCGCTCCTCGTCAAACCACCATCCTTGAACGCTATTCGGGCGTCGCTGCTGCTGTGTCTAAGGTCGGAAAGCATGAAATACCTGTTAAGATATTACAGAGAGCCTTGTCATGTTTAATTGCTTCTGAGAGGAGTGCCTTACAATTCGTGAGCAAGGCGTGGTATCACGCCGTTAACGAAAGAATTTATCAAAAAGAAGAAGATATAAAAGGCAAACAGGATGCATATCATGTATTGCGACAGATTTCCCGTCGTGATGCGAAAGCGATTTTTGAACAAACTGGGATCGTAATAGGTTTCGTTCCAGGGCAAGCAAGAATTCAGAATTTCGTTCTTGGAAAAGGAGCTTTTGGCGAGTTTTGCCTCGGCATATCGCTCTCAACGAAAAAATTGGTAGGGATCAAAATCACTCGCGGAAACAACGCTTGTGAAAGAGAGGCAAAAATCCAACAAGCTTTGACAGGTCTTCCTTCCATCATGCCCATGTTGGATTACGTCAGATCTGAAAATGCTCTTTATCAGGTGATGGAGCCAGCAGGCTTGGGCAGTGCTGCAAAGCTTAAAAAACATTTGGATAAGCTATCAGATTTTCGATTCAAAGAGCAAGTGCTCTTTATTCTGCTAGAAGGCCTTTCAAGAGGGCTAGAGGGGATGCATGCGAAGGGAGTGTATCACCTTGACATCAAACCGGATAATGTCGTTGTGAACCGAGATGGCATAGTTTTTATTATTGACTTCGGATGCTCTAAGCATTCTTCACAAGCGGTTTTCAATGTGCGTGTTGAAGATGGCGATGTCTATTTTTTCTCCCCTGAAAGAGTATTAGCTATGCGGGAAGATGCCCCCTCTAACTGTGACGGCATTAAAGTAGATGCTTGGGCAGTCGGACTTACTTTGCTTGTCCTGTCTGGCGTCAGTTTTAATGAAGAACTTTTTAAAAATCTCTCGGACAAAGTACTTAAAGCAAAAACATTGGCAGAAGCCCGACACAAGGCATTTGAATATGTTCAGAATCAGCTGCGAGTACTTCCTGACAATCCATTATTCTCCCTAATCAAGGAGCTGCTGCATCCTGATCCCGTTAAACGTCTCTCTCCAACACAAGCTCGCCGCCACAAGTGGTTTCAGCAGATGCAAGAAGGCTTCACAGAATGGGGTAAATATGCCACAGCATACCTAAGAGAATTTGTACAATCGATGCATAGAGGAGAGGAGCTTTCCATTCTTAGTCCTCAAACGCTGCCTCTCCCACATTTTGCAGCATTTGTTGAACGCGTACATCTTCAAGATAAGCTTCAAGGCATTTTATTAGGTGTTAAAGATTATTCAAAGACGACTGTGACAGTTTGTCATGGCATCGGTGGTGTTGGTAAAACACAATTGATCACGCGTTTAGTCCATCAGAGATTTATGCAAACACATTTTGGATTGAGGTTATGGTTTCGCAACTCTAATGATCGAGCCTCTCTTGAGACTCAAATTTTTACCCTAGCTCTTGAGTTGGGGATTATTAGCAATAACACCTCTTTAGAACAGGCTGTGAAGGAGCTTCATGGTTATCTAGCCAAACAGGAAAAACCATGGGTCATGGTTTTCGATAATGCTGAAAATGAGAAACTCTTCCAATCATTTTGCCCTCCTTGCGGTGGACATGTCATCGTTACAACTCGCTCTGTAGAATGGGTTGGCGCCATTACAGTAGACGTTCTCACTCCCAGTGAAGCCGAAGCTTTAGTATTTAAACTTCTGCAAGAGACGGGCGGTGCACTATGTCAGGAATTAGGATATCTGCCCTTGGGCATTGGGCAAGCTTGTGCGTTTATTCGAAATCAGAATATTACCATCCAAGAATATCTAGAAAGATTAAGAACAGATGCAGCAGTAATCGAATTAGATGAAAATCTCTTCGGGAAGAAATTACCCAAGTCACTACTTGCTCTGTGGCAGGCATCATTCCAAGCAATCCAAAGATCATGTCCTGAAGCTTTTGGATTGCTTAACGTTTTGGCATATTTTGCCCCAGAAAATATTCCTGGATTTCTTATGGACAGGCTTGCACCCCCGGAATTCCAAGCTGTTCTCAAAAAATACGCCTTACTACAAGAGAGTTCTGATCGATTTTTCTCCGTGCACCGCTTAGTACAACTGGCTGCGCGACAAGGACAATCACTCGAACGGCAACAAAAGGCCATCATGCATGGCATGCAAAAAATGTATAGTTTTTATTCTGAAGACAAAGAAACCCCGTTACTCCATCAACAGAATGTTGCTTTACTCCCCCATGGAGAACACATTTTGCCTTATGCAAGAACAATGCTACCAACAGCTGAAGAGCCAGTAATACTGTTTGTGCAAACACTTCATTGGGTGGGAGTAGCTCATCAATTTTTAGCGCAACCATACAAACAGAAGGCATACCTAAACGAGGCGTGGCACGTTTTGAAGCAAATACCCAGTGGCGCAGCCTATGTTCAATCAATTAGAGTTTTGCGTTCGTTGGGAATATTGTTCCGCACACTTGGAGAGTACGAAACGGCAAAACAGTGTCATATTGAAGCTAACAGAGTTCATCATTGCATCTATGGTGAAGACAATCCAGGCATCTTGGATTGTTTAGCAAATGCATGCGCTGCACTGAATGAGCTTGATCAAGCTATTGAACTCCATCAGAAAGCGCTTCAACTGTACAAAGGGAAGTGTGAACTCCCTATCTCTATTGCAAGCTGTTTAAGTAATTTGGGTGAGACCTATCGCAATCAAGGCAACATAGATAAAGCCGTTGCATGCTATGAAGAAGCTCTCAAGATCATGACTACACAAAAAATAGAAAGAAATGATGTGCTAGGAACTATTTATAATAACTTGGGCCTAGCATATGTGGAGCTACATGATAGAGATAGGGCAAAGGAATGTTACAAAAAAGCTATTGCCATCCAAAAAGAAATTTATGGTGAAGGACACCCTCAAGTGATCGTTTCGATAAATAATCTATTGGGGATATTGGATGATGCAGAGGCGGTCGATCAATACCGTCAATTACTAAAGACTTTGAGAGAAATTTATGGACGCTATCATTTACAAATTGCAATTATCTTGAATAACCTGGGAAAAACCTTGTTAAATCTGAATCAAAGGCAAGAAGCGCTGCAATGCCTTCAAGAAGCCCTTGATGTAAGTGAAAAAATAAAAGATTCTTTTCAGATAGCCTTCTGTTGCTCAAGCTTAGGAAGTTTTTGGGAAGATCAAAACAATGCCAAGAAAGCTGTAAAGTATCATCTTCAAGCTCTCTCAATACAGAGAGACCTGTTTAAGGGATTGCATCCAAGTATTGCGGATTCTTTGACTGCACTAGGTCACCTGTTTTTCAATAGAAGAGATTTTAGAAGGGCAATTGATACCTATAGGGAGGCTCTTGAAATCCGTAGAAAATTACATGGAGAGGAACATAGAGATGTAGCAATTGCTTTTGCCAATTTAGGATTTGCACTCGCTGGTGACGGAAACTTGAGTGACAGTGCGCAAAATTTATCTCGAGCCGGTCATTTAATTCAACAACATCAATATCCAGATATTCAAGAAGTAGGGCGAAGTTTAGCGGCTGTATTTCGTGATGTGAGTGAGAGGTTGCTTCGCTCGGGTCTCTTAGACATCGATATGCTTACCAAAATAGAATATTCTCAGCAGGCGAATGCATTGGTTCTACAATTTCCAGAACCCCAGAGAGAGATGACTGAAGAGGAATTTCATGCAAGAGTGAGACAAAACATGAGTCAGTTTGGAGATGGAATCGAAGGATTGACTTATTACCAAGCGTCTCTCGGCAGTCCTTTATTAGTGAATGAGTATCCCGAACAAAGCAGTGGGTGTTGCGGCTGCTCTTGCTCACTCCTTTGAAAGTTTTTTCTGATTAGTGTATCCTGCCAAACGCTATGAATCAAACCATCCTAGAACTATTTCGCGAAAAAGAAGCTGAGGCTGAGAAGGACTTTTTTACTTTCCTCCAATTTCCCAGCATCAGCACCGATCCGAGTTTTACTCCTCAGCTTCTAGCGTGTGCAGATTGGCTCTCAGACTATCTCACGAAGATGGGCTTCGAAGTGGAAAAATGGCCCACAAATGGCCATCCGATCCTCTTTGCACAAAACTTGAAGGCAGGGCCCTCACAGCCCACTCTACTGCTCTATAATCATTATGACGTGCAACCTGTGGATCCCATTGAGAAATGGACCTCACCGCCTTTTGAGCCTATCTTGCGCCAAGGTGAAATCTACGCACGAGGCGCTCAAGACAATAAGGGACAATGTTTCTACACCCTTCAAGCCCTCAAGCTTATGCTAGAAAGGGATGGAAAGCTTCCCATCAATATCAAACTTTGTATCGAAGGCGAAGAGGAATCGGGTAGCTCAGGGTTGTCCGAGATCTTGTCTAAGAAGAAAAAGGCTCTACAGTCGGACTACGTGGCAATTGTAGATGTAGGTATTCCCGATCGCCATACCCCTTCTGTAACGCTTGGAGTGCGTGGATTAGTTTCTCTGGATGTCGAAGTCACCGGTTCTACTGGCGATCTACATTCCGGTTCTCACGGTGGTTTGGCTTATAATCCCATTCGTGCACTCGTGGAAATTTTAAGCCACTTACGCGATGAAAAAGGCAAAGTCACTATCCCCGGATTTTATGATGATGTTAAGAAAATATCCCCTGAAGACCTTTCCCGGCTGACTTTTGACCTGGATGAAAGTAAATATAAAGAGATGTTCGGCACAATTCCTTCCGGCGGCGAAACAGATTTATCTTACCAAGAACGCGCTTGGCTAAGACCCACTCTTGAAATTAACGGCATCTCCGGAGGCTATAGCGGTCCAGGCGTAAAGACAGTGATCCCATCCAAAGCGTATGCAAAGATCTCATGCAGGCTTGTGCCAGATCAAGAGCCTAAAAAAATCGGTAAACTTGTCAAGCACTATATTGAATCAAAAGCGCCTCCAGGAATATCTGTAAAGGCGCATGTTCATGAAGGCAGAGGAAAGGCTGTGCGCGTGCAATCCTCTTCCAAAGTTGTAAAAGCCTTTGCAGAAGCGTTCAGCGAAATTTTTAATAAGCCCTGCAGATATATTTTTGAAGGCGCATCGATACCCATTTCTGCAGATTTGGCTAACGCATCGGGTGGGGAAATGGTTCTGGTAGGTTTAGGCCTTAGTGACGACCAAATTCATGCCCCTAACGAACATTTTGGCTGGGACCGCATTGAGAAGGGTGTTTGCATTATTGCACGCGCTATAGAATTACTTGCATCCAAATAAAACTAGGAGAATCTAATGAACTATTTACGCATTCTTTTAATTTTTTTAGCCTGCAGCTTATCTGTAGGTGGCTTCGCACAACCTCAAGACTTTACCTCAGTTGCTAAAAAAGCCATTCCTGCAACTGTTTACATCAAAGTTAAATCCAATGAAACGCGCAATCCTTTTGCAGATCAATTCGACTCCAGAGATCCTTTCGGAAATGATTTTTTCCGATTCTTTTTCTCTCCGCGTATGCAACAGCAGCCCTCTATCGGACAAGCCTCTGGATTTATTGTCTCTGCCGATGGTCATATAGTCACGAACAGTCATGTGGTTAAAGATACTTCCGAAATAAGCGTAATGCTTCAGGACGGAAGAGAGCTTCCTGGCAGGATTGTAGGGCAAGATTCTAATACAGATATTGCCATTGTGAAAATAAATGCGGATAATCTCCCCTACCTAGAATTCGGCGATTCCGATGCTCTGCAAATAGGTCAATGGGCAATTGCGATCGGTAACCCCTTGGGGCTTCAAGCTACGCTAACAGTGGGTGTAGTCAGCGCCAAAGGTCGAAATAATCTGGATTTGGCAACCTACGAAGAATTTATTCAAACCGATGCTGCTCTTAATCGAGGGAATTCCGGAGGACCTCTTTTGGATATAAATTCAAAAGTGATCGGCATGAATACTGCAATAGTCACAGGTTATGGCGGAATTGGTTTCGCTATTCCCAGTAACATGATTTCTAGAATCATGGATCAAATTATCAAGAGTGGAAAAGTCACTCGCGGATTTATTGGTGTTTCTTTGCAAGACGTGGATCAAGAATTAGCGCAAGCGTTTGATTGGAAGCAGAATGGTGGTGCACTTATTGCGGATGTTTCTAAAGGATCTCCTGCAGAAAAAGCAGGTCTACAGCAGGGAGATATCATTCAATCCTACAATGGCATTCCGGTAACAGATATGATCACTTTCCGAAATTCAATCGCTCTTTCTCCTCCTGGGACAAAAATCTCCCTAACAATATCACGAAAAGGCAGGGTATTAGAGATTCTTTTAATGATTGGAGACCTTCCTGACGACCCGCAATCAGCCGAAGCACCTGATCAAGACAATCAGCTCGGAATCGAGGTGCAGGACTTAACTCCGGATAATGCGCGTCTTCTAGGGTTGGAAATGGGGAGTGGAGTCCTTGTTAGCTCCGTTAGCCCTAATAGTTTAGCTGATTTAGGTGGGTTAAAAAAGGGAGCCCTGATTCTTGAAGTTAATCAGAAGAAGGTATCTACCACCGGGCAGTTTAATGCGGCTTTAAAGGAGACTCCTGCAGGCAAACCTTTATTATTATTAATAAAACAGGGTGGATCTATTAGATTTTTATCTATTAAAATCAATTAAAAAATAAATATATAACCCCTATTGTTATTTTAAATTTTATCTGCTACAATGAAATTATAGATAGAGAGGAAGTTAAATAACTTTAGGGGGTTAACGATATGGACGTTCCTGCCATTCCACCAGATCCTCCCACACCGCAACCATTTGTTTTTACCAGTACTATTTTTAGTACACCTATTACCGATACAATTGGCCCGGGAACCGATATAACGCTTGAAGATTGGTTGAAGACAACTGTTAATGCTCGCATAGACAATCAAGACACTGCCTTTAATACACAACAAACTAGCGCCCAAGCATTACGAAAAATATATATAGATTATGTCCAAAGAGCGAGCGCGTTAATAGCTCTATATACCCAAATGGCTCAGCAATTGGCCGCATGGGCGCAAGCGCGTATACAACAACAAGCCATTTCTACCGTTATATCAACTTATAATTCAAACACCCTTCCCTCACTTGTTACAGCAACAAATGATCTTAATACTGCCATTACCAACTATAATGGAATTGTTCCCCCAACCACTCAGAGTCAAAATGATTTAAATGCAGCCATTGCAACCTATCAAAGTGCTGTAGGAAACCCCGTAAATAACTATAATTTGCAAATTAATAATTATAATACGTACATACAAGGTGTCGCTAGCCTCCCAGGCATGCCCAACCTTAATACTGGTTTGGCTCCTTTATCTCCTGTTCCTACAGTTATTACAAGCACTAATCCACCCATGTCAACTTTATCAACACCTGCTTCTCTTCCTAATATAACAGTTTTGTCACCAGCTCCTACTCTTAGTCAGGCGTTCGCTTTATATTTCACGCCGGTTTCACAATCGGTTCTTCAACAGATAAGTGAATCACTCACAAGAGAGGCAATTCAGAACCTTTTTTCAGAACTGGAAGCTGCTTTAAATCCGCTAAATGCTTCATTGCCTCAGGGAGCATCATCTTCTATTCGATTGCGAGGTTTTACCAACGAGGGACCCTCTTTTGGCACCAGTGGAGCCTTGATCGCTGGCATTATAAACCCTGGCGATGCCAATTTTGAAGCCACAGCATCGAATGCACTTTATTCATCACTATTAGTGCAAGAGCAGAACACCTATCTTGCAGATGATATTGTCAGATTACGCCTTTTACGGGCGCAAGGCATACAAAATGCAGTGACGAATGCAGCAGCAGACGTTTCAAGACAAATTGCCAGTCTAAATATACCTGCAAGTGGTGTAGATACTTTTGTCAATGTTTCCAGCGCTTTTTCATTTGCAGATAATCTTTTACAAAGTGTGACCTCAGGAGCTACAAGGGCTGGTGTGGAAGCACTTGTTAGCCAGTCACCCTCCTTTTCGGATTTGTCGCAAACTCAAAAGGATGATCTAGTAAATCGTCTTACAACTGCCTTTAACTTAGATCTGCTAAATACAGGACTCTCTCAAATAGCCATAGCCACACAGTCCCCAGGATTGATACCACAACTATTTAGCGCTGCTTTTCGCAACACCCCAGAGTTGGCTGATCAGGCTGCCAATGTCGCAACACTTAGTCCTAGTGGCAGTTTCAGAGAAGTTTTACTTAATCCCAATAGTGTCGCAGCCATAAAAAGTGCAAGTGTCGATGAATTGGTCAATTCAGGGATTGTACAGTCAAGAGCCACAGAATTAACCGACCAAGCCTTTGCAAGTACTTTTGCAAGATTAGATTACACAGATTCTGAAAGCTTTGCACAAAGTTTATCTACATCTTTTACAAATCTAGGAGTAAGCCCTCAATTAGCAAAAATAGCCGGGCAAAGCACGGTTCCTGTCATAGAAGAAGAAAGACAATTCCCTTACCTGGATCGAGTTTTTAGAGGAGAGACCATCTCCACCTTGAGTGATGCTCTGAAAAGCGGAATTACGTCCGCTACGAATGCCGCATTTCCTTTTGGTACCTCATCCAGAGTAGCTCTTGAAGCAGTTGTAAAAAGTAGTCAAGCCACTCCTGCTATTGGAACTTCTTTAACGGCAGCCTTGAGTAGTGGAGCCATAACCAATAGAGATTTTCTTGGTGCGTTCCGCAGTCAGCTAGAAACCAATGGAGTTGGTGCTCCACAAATAGCAACAGCATCAACTGCTGTATTACAACTGTTGCAACCACCTTCTGCTGAAGGTAATCCATTGAAAGCGCTTGGCGCAGCATTTACGCCTACCTCTTTTGGGTCTGTTGTCGAGGCTTTGAATAGCTCTTTGGCCACTCTGACACCCATTATAGGAAGTAGCGGCGTGCGCACCATTCAAGCACATAGTCAAAAAACTTTGCAAAATCTATTGGAAGGCTTTAATGAGCAAATTAGAGTCTTGCGCGACATTTCTCGAACAGAAGCAGTACAACATGATGAATCAAATCAAGAAGTAGCGAAAAACGCTATCATAGATAGCCTTAACGGATTAGTCCAATCGGTAAGTAATCCCACTTTCCGAGATTTCTTAGCTGCAAAGTTAGTCACACTTGGCGTCAAGTCACAGGTTGAAACTGTGCTTGCAACCACGCAACCAGCCACACAAGCTGATGTACGTACTCGTACAAGAAAAGGTCCTACACCTACAGAAGGTGGTAGAGGCTGGATAGACCTGCCGGTCTAATTGCAAAAGCCTACATGCCCGTGCCCGAAATCATTGGAAAGGGATTTTAATGATTGGAGGTCACTGCAAAAGCCTTCGTGCCCGTGCCCGAAATCATTGGAAAGGGACTTTAATGATTGGAGGTCGCTGCAAAAGCCTTCGTGCCCGTGCCCGTGTGCGTGCCCGTGCCCGAAATCATTGGAAAGGCACTTTAATGATTGGAGGTCACTGCAAAAGCCTTCGTGCCCGTGCCCGTGTGCGTGCCCGTGCCCGAAATCATTGGAAAGGGATTTTAATGATTGGAGGTCACTGCAAAAGCCTTCGTGCCCGTGCCCGTGTGCGTGCCCGTGCCCGAAATCACTGGAAAGGGACTTTAATGATTGGAGGTCACTGCAAAAGCCTTCGTGCCCGTGCCCGTGTGCGTGCCCGTGCCCGAAATCATTGGAAAGGCACTTTAAGCAACAAGAAGTAATTGTTCTGAAAAATCTCAGAACGGGTATTGCTTGTTTTTTTCGGGCACGGGCACGCACACGGGCACGGGCACGAAGGCTTTTGCAGTGACCTCCTTTCGGGCACGGGCTCACCCTCTATTTCTCATCATCGATGATTTCAACTTCTGCTTCTTCGATATTGTCTTGCTTAGGCGGTTCCTGTTGCTGCTGTTGGCCACTTTCGGCACCGGGTGCTGGACCAGCCGATGCACCTCCGGGAGTTGCCTTAGCCATAGCTTCACCGATATGTTGCATATGAGCTTCCAGTTCTTCTTTGGCGCGTTTGATTTGCGCAATATCCGAACCCTCCAAAGCTTTTTTGACCACATCGATCTTACCTTGAACATCGCTCACCACATCTTGTGGAAGACGATCTTTGTACTCTTTCAGAGCTTTCTCCGCGCGGAAAACAAGGGCATCGGCTTCGTTGCGGGTCTCTGCTTGCTCTTTGCGCTGTTTATCTTCTTCGGCATGATCTTCTGCATCTCTCACCATGCGTTTAATGTCATCTTCACGCAGGCCAGATTGCGCTTCAATGCGGATTTTTTGCGCTTTTCCTGAAGCCATATCTTTAGCAGATACATGCAAAATACCGTCCGCATCGATATCAAAAGCCACTTCAACTTGTGGCATTCCCCGCGGTGCTGGTGGAATATCGGTAAGGTCAAATCTACCGATCTCTTTGTTATCATTTGCCATTTTGCGCTCTCCTTGAAGAACGCGAATGGTGACGGCAGGCTGATTGTCTGCAGCCGTGGAGAAGATCTGTTTCTTCTGCGTAGGAATGGTAGTGTTTCTCTCAACCAGCGGAGTCATCACTCCACCCAAAGTTTCGATGCCCAAAGTCAATGGAGTAACGTCTAGCAAGAGAACATCTTTGACGATTCCTGAAAGCACTCCGCCCTGAATAGCGGCTCCAACAGCCACAACTTCATCCGGGTTGACGCCTTTATGGCCTTCTTTGCCGAAGATCGCTTTCACCATCTCCTGGACAGCAGGCATTCTGGTCATACCGCCGACGAGAATGACATCGCTGATATCCTCGGGTTTTAGGCCTGCATCTTTCAGTGCCTTCAAGCATGGCTCACGAGTGCGATCTGTGAGGTTAGCAGTGAGGCTCTCCAATTTAGCACGCGTCAAAGTCATCGACAAGTGTTTAGGACCGGTAGCATCCATAGTGATAAATGGCTGGTTAATTTCCGTTGTTTGAACACCTGAGAGCTCGATTTTGGCTTTCTCAGCAGCGTCCCTCAGTCTCTGTAACGCCATCTTATCATTGCGTAGATCAATCCCGTGTTCCTGTTTAAACATATCCAAGATCCATTTCAGGATTTCGGTATCGTAATCGTCACCGCCCAAATGGGTATCCCCGTTAGTGGCAAGCACTTCAAAAACACCTTCACCGATCTCAAGAATAGAAATATCAAACGTTCCACCTCCCAAGTCGAAAACCGCGATTTTCTTTTCCATTTTTTCTTTGTCCAGGCCATAGGCAAGGGCTGCTGCAGTGGGTTCTGGAATGATACGCTTGACATCCAGACCGGCAATTTTCCCTGCGTCTTTCGTAGATTGTCTTTGCGAGTCATTAAAGTAAGCAGGCACTGTAATGATCGCTTCAGTGACCTTTTCTCCTAAGTAAGCTTCCGCCGTCTCTTTCATTTTAATAAGAATCTGTGCTGCCACTTCTTCCGGTGTTACCAACTTGCCATGCACTTCAAAAACAGCGTCTCCATTAGGGCCGGCGACCACTTTATAGGGCACCATTTTTATCTCGGAAAGCACTTCTGAGTACTTGCGGCCAATGAAACGCTTGGAAGAACTAATCGTATTTTCCGGGTTCGTAACCGCCTGTCTCTTTGCAGCTACACCCACGAGGCGCTCATTGCCCTTGTATGCTACTACAGAAGGGGTTGTCCGGTTGCCTTCTGCGTTTGGAATGACTTTTGGTACACCGCCCTCCATCACTGCGACGCAAGAGTTAGTGGTTCCTAGGTCTATTCCGATGATTTTGCTCTTTTTTTGACTTGAATTTTCTTGAGCCATATTAAACTCCTTCTTCAGTTTGTTGATCGTTTATAGATGCTTTAGACACCGTTACCCGTGCGGGACGAATAGTCTTGTTACCCATTTTATAGCCTCTTACGCTCTCTGTAAGAACAGTGCCTGGGGGTTGTTCATCTGTTGGAACAACCTCGACAGCCTCATGTTGATGAGGGTCAAACGGCTCTCCTACCGAATCAAATCCAACCACCCCTTGGGTAGCTAGAGCATCCTTGAATTGGTTTAAAATCATTTGAAATCCTAAGGCCCAATGGCGGGTCTCTTCTGAGGCGTGCTCGGTGAATCGGAGGGCATTCTCTAAGTGGTCAATAGGATTTAAAAAATCTAAGACAACATTCTGCACAGCGCGTTGGATAAGCTCTTGAGACTCTCTACTAAGGCGCTTACGCGTGTTGTCAGCTTCAGCCAAAAGACGGAGATATTTGTCCCTATACGTTTCGGCATCATTTTTTATTTGTTCCAGTTCCTGTTCCGGGATTGACACCAATACTGGAGGAACCACTTCTTCTTCTTCTTTAGGCTTATCGTTCATTCTACTTCCTGGTTTTTGCTGTCCATTGGAAGAAGCAAACGATAATCTTGGTGGCTTAATTGCTTATGATCGTAGGCTGTCTCCGGGTATCGGACAGTAATTTTAAATTTAAATAAATTGTTTGTTAAAGCTTCACTGATGTTAGCTGAGAATCCTTTAAGCAAACCGAAAAGCTCTCTATAGGGAATACATAAAGGACCCATTAAACCAATAGCGCCAGCTGGGGACTGGTTGATGTAATAAGGGATTGCAAGTATGGCGCAATTAGGAATCGAGGGAGAAAAGGGAGCAAGGTCCTCTGCAATCCAAGATTTTAATTGATTGTGTTTACAGCAATCTTTCACTAAAAGATGTATATCATGTGCGTTTTCAAATAGTGATAACGCATTAGATAAAACCTCCACATCCGCAAATTCAGGGTATTGCAATAATTTGGACATTCCGGTGCGGTACAACTCGGCATCAATGAAATTGGAATAATTGACAATGTAGCGAATCATGATTTCATTGTAGAGCTGCTGAGCTAGCTTCTCCTCCTGTTCGTCTGTTAAACGAGGTTTATCTAAACCTGTAAGCCTCCAGTGGAAGTAGGATTCAATTCGTTTAGCGGCAAATGACGAAATTTTATTTTCAGTGGGGATGACTTCAGACTTGATGACTCCAAAGTCTGTGACCAAAATGCATAAGCATCGCGAATGATCTATAGGCACCAACTTTAAAGAAACAATATAATCATGATCAAAGCGCGGCGCGGAAAGAAATACTGCCATTTTCGAAAGAGAACTTAAGGTATCGGCTGATTTCTGAAGAAGGGTGGTAATTTCTCGAGTTTCGCTAATTCTGATTTCTCTTAGGGGTTCTACTGCTTCCCGTGGAATGAGGGCGGAATCGATATTTTCTTGGATATATGTGCGATAAGCTTTCGGTGTGGGAATCCTACCCCCGGAAGAGTGCGCTTGAATAAGATAGCCTTCTTCCTCAAGTTTGGCGAAATAATTGCGAATGGTTGCAGAACTTAATTCCTCAAAGTCAGATTCTTTTAATGTATTGGAGCCTACAGGACGTCCGGTTTTTAAATAATGCTCAACCAATCCAAGAAGAACGCGAAATTCGCGGCTTTGTTTTCCTGTACGAAGAATGGGTTTCATGATTATATGATAGCGCAGGCAGGAAAAGATAGTCAAGAAAAATTAGCACTCAAGTGTTTAGAGTGCTAAGTGCCATAGGCAAAATGTCTACTATAGAGGGAAACCAATTTAACCCACGGCGATACACCAGCTGGGCAGAAAGGTGGCAGGCTATAATAGCCTTTTTATGGGGGCTAGGGATTTCTTCGAGAAGTTGTTTTTGGAAATGCTTTTGCAAAGTGGGAAGGCAGTAACTCAAAAAACATTTGATGAGAGGGTGATTTGGGTCGTTTGGCAGATCGATATTCTCCAGGTAGGAAAGCAACTGGTCTGTGAATAGATTGATGCGCCTGGAGATACGGTCTGAGATGTCCGTGAGATAATCACCCGTTTCTTGATGAGTGTTAAGAAGAAGCTGTGCTTCATTCGTTGCAGCTTGCTCAAGACGTTGAAGGATTTCTTGCACAAGCTTCTCTTTATGTTTTAGGAATAGCTCGTCACCCAGCGTAAGTCCACAAAGCACCTCAAAAGATGAACAGATCACCCCCGTTTTGTTCGCCGAGCTGTCCTTAATGATTAGGACATCGCGTTCCTCAAGGGTTCTCCGAGCTTTAGCATCCAAGTATAAGTTAGCCCCTTCCACAATAGCCCGAGAGGTCGGTTTATTTTCATTATCCAAGTAATCTGTAAAATTAAATTCATTTAGAGTGCGCGGCCGTCCTCCTCCGGGAATAAAAATATCTGCAGGCGTATGATGCACGTTATGCCTTAAAAGAAAGCTAGCGTCATTCCCTGAAAGCCATTCCTGAAGCAGTTTTCCAGCTTGCTTGCGCATGCAAGAAGTGAGTTGAATCAGAGAGCTTTCCTGTTTTTTGGTCATTTTGTCTATGAGATACCCCCCCTCATGCAGCTTTTGGGGAGGATAGAATCGGATGCTGTGCCCCTTTTCGAATAGAGTAACCATCTCCTTCAGATCTAAACCTTCAGGGTCATAAATCGTTCCTGATATATCTGTGAGGGCAATTAACTTTGCTGTTTTAGGATAAAATCGATAGAGGTTGCAAATTTCATTTCCGGCCACATCTCCATCCGGTCCGCCGGACATTTTCACCGTAAAAGAGGTGATGGTTGGATCGATTCCGAGATACCTGAGAACAGCATCGACGTAGACATTAACGCCAAGAGAGGTCACTCCGTAATGTTTATGATTGATGCCGACTTTAGGCTTACCCGAAATGAAGGAGCTTCCGGGCTTATATTTATGCTTTTTACTGTAGTTTGCGATCCATTCGATCATCACGTCATGCATGTTCTCATCCGGACCCAGATAGAGATATTCAGGCCTTTTCCAGTAATCGATGATGTCGCGGACCAGGAGCTTGCCTTCCGCATCGCAATTGACAAGAGTGATGAGGCTTTCGATAAACGATCGTTGAGCCTGATAGAGATTGTCGATGCGCTGCTCGTGGCGGAACAGCTCAATTTTTTTGTCGATTTCCTGAGAGTCTAATTTATCTGAAAGCAATTCGCGTCGGAAAATGACAGCTTCTGCTTCGATACGTTCATAAGGCTTCAAGAAAATAATCCCTTTGGCACCCCCTTCGGGGATATCTTTATTTTTCATTTGCTGTGTTAGAGCCAGGTTGTAGCACTCAGTGAAAACATTATTTCTCTCAAGAATCATTCTTTCAGCATGCTCAGGATACACTGTGCGCAGGCCGCCGCGAGCCAGATCTTTGAAACGAATATGAAAGCCGAAAAAATGCATGCCCTTGATGAAAAAAATGGCAAAAGGGAGTTCAGGGAATTTCTTTGTCCTGTCGATCGGAATGTGATCGAGGTACTTAGGGTCCAGTCGGAAAGAAAGAGAAGTGTAATTGGGCCGATAGAAGTTTGTTTTAAGCGTATACTGAATGAAACTCACAGCTTGTCGCAGCACATTTTTGCGACGCAGATCATTCTCTTCATGGCCGGTATCCAGCTTTTCAATGTCAGTGAGGATGATCTCTCTGAGCTTCTCATATTCGTCAGGATTGTAATGCTCCGGACTGAATCTCAATTTAAACGCCAGGCATAACTTTTCGGTGAGCTCAGGGTGGCGGCAAAGGCCTTCTTCAATGTGTTCAAGGGTATACAAATGAACATCGAGATGCACAAGAGCCTGATGAATGAAATTGGTCATCGCCCGTAATAGGTTGCCCACATTGCCTGAAATGACACCTTTTTGGACAAGAAAATGATCAATGGCATCAAAGCTGGCAAAATACTTGATGGTGATAAGGTCTTTAATGAAATCGGGCATATTTGCCACATCCCACACAGGGCGGTTGTCAGTACCGTGTAGATCGATAGCTACAACTAAAATGCTATTGGTTTGATACGGATTTTGATCGCTCGCACTGAGCTTCTTCACGACTAAGCCATGACGGTGGATGGTGCGCACGATGCGATAGAGGAAATTTTGCTTTGGAGTATTCTTCCATGCGAAAACGATTTCCAGCGAAGGAAGCTGTTTTTCTTCCCAATCTTCATTGTATTTCACCTCATATTGGCATTGGTCCCGGGTGGTTGCGCGGGAGAACATCTTTAAAGCGATGGCTAAACGCTCAATAGGCAGTGAACGCAAAAAATCGGGAGAAATGCCCATCATTGCTTCTTCAAAGGTTTGATCGGAAATTTCAGGATAATGTTTAGAGAGGTGGGAGCGCAAAACAGCCTTCTCTTTTTCTGAATAAGACTCTGAGGCGTTATGAGGATTCAGGGAAAAGAATTGGAGAACGACGATCCTTATTTTTTTCTTAACTGGGAGGAAAGGAGGGGCTGAGCTAGAGACATAGGTTTGATAGCTGGTGATGCTATGCGCAGGATAATTTTTTAAAATTTGCAGATCCGCATCCGGCTCGTCCAAACAGATCACGATGGCGGTATTTTTTAATAAAATGCTTGAGGTATAGTCCTGAAGGCCAAATTCCATGAGATTATGAGTAATCAACATCACATTGGCTTGACCTAGTTCCTGGAATAGAAGTTCCGGCATGGCGCCTTCCAGCCAGATATAATAATCCTTGAACTTTTCGCTTTCTCTCTGAAAGGCAATGGCTAAATCTTCACGCATATTACTTTCTTAATAAACGCAAACCATTTAATCCTACAAGAACTGTTCCACCTTCATGCATAATTACGGCTAGCCATAACGGTACCCACCCGGCGAGCGCCGGGAGGCTGGCAAGGACTATGGCTAAAGTTGCCAGGAGAAGATTTTGCTTCACGATCGCTTGAGTAGCATGGGCTTTGCGAAATAACCATCCTAACAATTCGATATTATCTTGCAGTAAGACAATGTCAGCGGCATCAATGGCTGCGGTGCTTCCCACTTTTCCCATGCAAATACCCACTGTAGCACGTGCCAAAGCGGGTGCGTCATTGATTCCATCCCCGATCATCGCCAACTCTTGTTTCGTGGCATAATGGCTAATGAACGCGAGTTTCTCCTCCGGACGCAAATCTGCATGATATTCATCAATGTCCAACTCTTGAGCCACGGCTCGGGCATTTTGTTCGTGGTCTCCCGTTAGCATGATAAGATGTAAAGATTCCCTCCTTAAATCTTGCAACATTTCGCGCACCCCCTTTCTGGGCATATCCTGAAAGCAGATCAAATACAGATCTTGTTCTAATAAAAGATGGGTGACCAATTCGCCTCTTTCTTTGGCGAGTCGGGTCTGTTTGACCAGTTCTTCACGTTTGGCCTCGGGAGATTTTTCCAGAATATACTCCTCGTTGCCGATGTATACAGCACACGATCGCCCTTCTATTGTTGCAACTGCCTCTAAACCATATCCTGCAATTGATCTGAACTGTTCAATAGGGACAACGGGCACATTCTGTTTTTGTGCATGTGCAACAATGGCTTTGGCTATAGGGTGAACCACATTCTTTTCTAATGCATAGGCCACCGCCAAGGCATATCGGCTTTCCTCCTGCAGCGCTTGAATTCCCACCACATTCAAGCTTCCGGTCGTGAGGGTGCCTGTCTTGTCAAAAGCGACTGCACGGCACTTTGCCAAGGCATCTAGTGAAACGCCTCCTTTCAACAAAATTCCCTGCCTGGCGCACACTCCAATGGCGCTCAGATAGGCGATCGGGATCGCGATGATCAACGCACAGGGAGAAGCCGCGATGAGAAAAGCTAAGGCCCGATAAATCGATCCCTCAACTCCTAGAAATGGAATGGAAAAGAGAAAAGGAAAGGAGAGAGCAAATAAGCCGGCCAAAGACATGATGGTGATGGCATAGGTTCGGCTTAATCGATCAAACCATCTTTGCAAAAGAGGTCTTTCCTCTTGCGCTTGTGTGACGAGTTGAATGATGCGAGAAATCGTGGAATCGGCACTTGTGCGTATCACCTGCATGGTTAAGGCGCCTTCCAAATTTCGCGCTCCTGCAGGAACATCGTCCCCAGGTTTTATGGTAACCGGAACAGCCTCACCTGTAAGGTGAACGAGGTTCACTGAAGAAGTGCCTTCAAGCACTATCCCATCTAAAGGGACCATTTGGCCGGAACGAATTAATATTTTTGTGCCGACTTCAATATCACGCACAGATTTTTCGAGGATAGATCCATCCGAATGCACCACACAAGCCTTAGTAGGCGATAGTTGATGCAACGTGCTGATTGCGCCCTTAGCTTTATCAGTGACAAACTCCTCCATGGCGCCTGAAAGGGCAAAAAGCACTAGGAGCAACCCACCTTCCATTCCGCTGCCGATTAGCACAGAAGAAAAAGCCGCAAGAGTCATTAAGATATCGATGTTGATCTCTAAGTCTACAAGATCCTCTAGCGACTCTATAAGGGAAGGGATCCCGGCCAAAAAATAGACTAACGCTAAGCAAAAATAGGAAAAAGCTGCAGTTGTAGGAAAAAAAGAGAGAAGAAAACTCAACGATAAAAAAAATGCCGCAAGCAGTGAAGCCTTGAGGGATAGGTGTGAAGCCCATTTTCGCGAACTCTCAGTCAGAAAAGGACTTTCCGTTTCACTCTGACCTAATTGAAAAAACTCGTCCAAGACTGTAGGTGAAGCTTCTGCCATAAAAATCATAGTAATAAGAAATAAACAAAGCTAAAGGCCAGCAACCCTATTCCCAGATTCCATATCATTGCCGGAATTAATTCATTTCCTGAAAAATAAGCCGAAAGTCCACTGCTGGCTCCAAGAATGATGGTCGAAGCAATAAACATGCCCAAAGGCGGGTATAGATATAACAGCAGCAAGCACAAACAAGCGGCTATCGATCCTCCAAGTGCTGCTCCTAACCCCTGCTTGAGGGGATGTTCTTGTGAGGCGATATTTAAACAAAGCTCTTCTTCAATCATAATTTGCAATAGGCGGTTATCATCGGCCATAAAGACATCCAAAACATCTTCTAAAAGCCTACCTTCAAGGCCCTTGGCAGCATAGAGCACTCTCAGCTCTTCCCTCTCCTGAGGTCGATTGTGTTGAATTTCCCATCTCTCCTGCTCCAGCAGTCTATGTAAGCGCTGTAGCTGCATCCAACCCAGCCACGCACTTCGACCGCTTTTCCAAATGATCCATCCCCCACTCAAAATAAGTAATGGCAGAAAGCCACTGATGCTAAAATGCTGCAAAACAACCCATCCCAACAAAAGAAATAGAGCGGTATCTCTGGCGCAATCTGCAGCGGCATTTAAAGGTCCAGGCATCTCTATGCCATGGCTTTCCGTAGCGCTCATCAGCCCCTGCGTTTTTAATTCAATTAGGTGAATGATCGCTTCTTCGCTTTTTTCCATACAATTCTTATAGCACTATGTTAGGAAATCGGCCAAAGAAAATTTATTGACTTAAATTTCAGATAACTATATAATATATTTATTAACTATAAACCAGGGGATTTTATGTCTTTAAATGCTGTTACTTTTTATTCAGGAACAAGAAATGAATGTGTTTTTACGCCTAAACATCATGGAGCTTCTGGTTCCGCACATGTTTCAAAAGGTAAAGTACAAGGAACCTGGACCATTCCAGGCTCCCAGAAAACTTATGACGCCGCAATCCCTCTTCTTTTGCTAGAAAAATTTCAACAGGACCCAACTACCCCATTTAGATTTGAGAGACGGTCTAATAGATTTGAGAGACGGTCTGTGATTAAAAATGATTGTTATAGAGGGAATTGGAAGGCAAATATCGATGGTAAAGAATTAACTCAATCTGGCAGCATTCCCGTTGAAGTTTATACTCGTTTAGTCGTAAAGCAGGATACCAATGCACACCAAGAGAGCAACAAGATAATTTTCGCAATCGTTGTGGCTGCTTTGCTACTTCTTGTTGCCTTCTTTACAAAACAACCCCTGTTTGCACTCGTGAGCTGCGGAATATTGATTGGTCTCAGCTTCGCAGACTTGAAACAACCTTTCCAAAGTAGTGTGGCGAGCGCTCCTGATAGGACTTAGATTGTATGGCAGCTCCTGTTGATTTAACTGTTATAAGATTTAATGACCAATGTGAGTTTATTCCTGATCGCAAAGAGTCTGGAATGATTAAAGGACGTTGGAGAGTTAATAGGGTAGAAAATGCCCAAACTTTACCTCTACACGTATTTGATATCTTACAAAATCAAGTTCAATTTAATGTATTTAATCGCATAGAAGAAAGTGAATTGAGTTTTGTAAATTGCGAGGAATTCTTTACTTATTCGATAGGTTTTCTACGTAGTGTTAGATTCAAATTTGCATTTCAGATGCCAAAATTTGTTAACGAGATCTTAATTCAGAAGAGAAAAATACAATGGGCTAAACGAAGTGAGAATCTACGGCGTATTACTTCGTTCGCTTTAGGAATCATTTTCGCTGCTATTGGATTTCTCACCCAAACACCTATAGCATTAGGTATAAGTGGTCTGCTTTTATTATATAATGTAATTAAAGTGTGTCGACCTTCTATCCAGAAATTGCTATCTGGAACTTTTCCCTTATAGAAGATTTATCGTTAAGATACAGATAAAGGATAATAGGAGGCTTTTCTGAATAGGTAAAAAATAAACGATATCTCTGCAAACCTTGCTTATACCTACGATATTTTTTTAGGTCTCCATGTAGATGATATTCTTTCTTAGCGGGGTCTTCTGGAATAACTTCCTTTGTTACTTTCCTAATACGAACAGCAAACTTCACGTCAGGATGTTGAGAAAATTCCTCTTCAGTAAGAGTTTTCTTAAGCTCTTTTATCTCCTGTTTAAGAGACTCCACCCTATCAGAAAAAAACTTGTGGCACTTGAACAAATATTTAGTTTTCGTCACTATCAGCTACCCCACTGAGTAAGTCATCCCATTCTTTATCCCAAACATCTTCAAGATTTTTAAGTTGTTCCGGATTTCGCATGGCATCTTGAATTAAAGCTTCAACAAATAAATGGAAACCCGGATCGGATTCTAAGTTAGCAAATGTGTCCAAATAGATGAAAACACCATCTTCCCGAACTTCTACGATGACTTCTTGATTGCCAAACATTTGATACGCTTCTTTTGGAAGGTTGATAGCCTTGCTTCCGCCATGCTCAAATAATTTTCTTCTATATCGAGTAGGCATGAATGATTCCTTTTTATTTTTAGTGTACACAAAATGTACTCTTTCTGTCAACAGTTACTTGATTACTCAGGATCTCTTTCTGAATTGCCTGATTACTATAAGACAGATAAATCAAAATTTGTTATAATAAATTATTAGGAAGGAATACTACCTAATAATGAGGTTTTTATGGGAGATTTTGATCTAAATGTCCCTGATTCTATTAAATTCGAGACCCCTTCGGATCAACCTAAAGTCGAAAAAAATAAAGAAACAGATAATCCTGTTGTATCACTTCCCGAGCAGACCGAATCTATTCAAAATGTCTCCTCGACAGAGTCCACGGCTCCTTATACGGTCACTGACGCCACAGTCCCCATTCTAATCAGACCGCAAGTCATGACCATAGATGATGCATCATTATCGAATCAAGTGGCCGAAAAAGACCGAGAAATTGCTACAAAAATTCTAGATAACTGGATCCGTGACTTAAGAATTCAGGCAGATCTGCTCCATAGAAAATTAACCTCTCCGGAGTATTTAGCAGAACAAGATGCCCTCAAAAATTCTCAAGTTTTGCATACTGGCTTGGCAAATGGATTGACAGATTATATCTCTGCTGCCCGCGGACATTCAGATTATAATGTTGCTGCGACAGCCGCTTCACTGATTGTCGGTGTTACCATGATTGGTCAACCCATTACAGCTCAATCGATTCCCCATATCACCTCCATGGAGGCAACTTCTTTTGAGAAAATGATGGAACATTCGATCGCCATGGTGTCGAACGACTTTCGAGCTGAATTAGGGTTAATTGGGGGGCTTTTCACCGCGCGTCTGACCTACCAATCTACGATCGATACGACAGGGGGTGGGGTCAAAGCCAAAGGAGAAGCTGAAAAAGATCTTGAATTCGCCAAGGCGTATGCGAGAAATACATTAGAAGTGACGCAAGGACAAGAGATTGGTCATTTTGTAAGAGGTATGATCTCCGCACGCATGCCACATGCCTCTGAGGCCGTTAAAGCAGCCAAATATCAAGAGTTGCTGAGCACTACAAAAATATTGCTATTAGCCTCCTCGATGGCTATGGTCTATAAGTTAGAAACCGGAAAAATCACCGCCCAAGAATTTCGAGGGCTATTGAATGGCGAAATCGATCTTCCGGAAGGCGATGTGAGATTACCTCTAGCACAATCCATGAGGTCTGAATTGGAGAATTTGCCCGCGGATGCCCGAAATCGCTTGTTACAAGCTCTCGATTACTTCATGAATAGCGATCCAAAAGTAGAATTGCTCGTTAAGCCTGCTAAAGTATTCTCATCCGTGCTACAAAATATCCCTAACAGCAATGTTAGAGGGTAATTAAGATTGCGGCACTACACACGGCAATGATACACGCGCATTGTATAAGTCGTTTAGTGCAAATTACTTGCGTAAAGCGATGCATAGATTGTCCGGTGGGCCCTAGTTGTCTCAATGATTGAAACAACCCTTTGGTTAAATCGATCATCAGAAAAATAACACCAAATAACCCTAAGTAGCGATTTAATTTCGCTTGCTGCTCGCGAATAGTGCTATTTTGCTGCTCTATAGTTTTCCGCTGTTGATCAATTTCTTGTTGATTTAATGCTTTAATCCTTTGATCTAGCTCTCTAGCGCTGACGGAAGCACTTTCTAATGCAAGATTCTCTACTTGTAGACGCAGAATTTCTTTTCCTTGCTGGATGGTTTCTGCCAATAATACCGAAATTTGCTTCTGCATTTCCTGAGTGGAAGAGCTAAGTTGTTGAGCATGTTGAGTTTGAAGTCGAAATACAAATTGCGCAACTCGAGAGACAAATTCTCGGCTATCCTGAATCGATTCAGTGAGATCAGATGCACCCGCTTCTTTCATAATAGCTATTATACGGCCGAATGAGGGAGCGCGTTTAAGGACTTGATAATGAGTAACCGTTAATGTGACGACTTGTGGCGTGTCAGATAATGTAGCTACTTGGGGTTGCATATAAAATCCTACTATTTTTGGCTCATATTATAATCTGAATTTTAGATAAACAAAAATCGACCAGGCTAGAGACACCCTTAAATAAAAGAGTGCTTTGTACTACAAAGCTAATAGTGCTAGCCGTATGCAATAGCCCCCTCTCAGTTTGATCCAATAATCGATGCCCCTCTTCCACTTCGCCTGTGACTATTCTCTTCTCTTGTTCTAGCCCGTTTTGCGTTCTTTTAAGAGCACCCTCTAGATCCCTTAATTGAGCCATTGCAAATAGGACACGTTCGGGTAAAGGTACAGTAGCAGGTACTCCTGTAAGCCTCATACGGCTGACGACAGGGAGATGAAAGATAATCCTCCAAGTTTTACACACCCTAGGAATGGCAGAACTATCGCAGTTTCTCTCTTCAGGTACATATAAGTAAGAGATCACCATAGGCATGATATTAGGATGTGATAGAACTAAATTGCTACACATATTTTTATAATGTCCAAGATGCTAGGCCAACAACAATCCTCTCAAATATAGAGGTGGATAGGGCTCCTAAAGCAAAAGCTACCCCCACTTGCGTTCGATGCCTACACTTTAAATTTGCAACTTCTTGTTGTAAAAGGCGAACTTCAACTCTCTGCTTTTCAACATACTCTAAATTTGCTTTTCTTTCAGCTTCCAATTGTGTTGTTAAATCCAGAGCTGCGTCTCTTAAGTGCTTATTTTCTTCTTCAAGTGCAGTGACTTTGGGATTCTGAGTTAGTTCTTGGACACGGTCGCGAAGCATTTTGTTTTCAGTTTCTTTGAGTTGTATTTTTTCGCTTAAACTTAGGATCCGTTCCATAAGACTTTTGATTTCAGCTTCTTGAGAGGAGTCTTTCGCTCTTTTAACATCAAGAGCTTTCTCTAATTCTACCACAGCTCTTTTAAGATCTTGGTTCTCAGTAATCATTTTTTGTTGATGTCCGGCAATGCTTGATAATGTACCAAATATGTCTGTTCTCACAGGGCTTATTAATGTTGCTGCCATAACGCTCTACCTTTGATTAGTATTTATTAGCT
>Ga0207151_1007_pt1 | contig 59714 bp, 60 predicted proteins | sample Alteio_BWMinHeat_29_FD_153523 | JGI IMG/M metagenome (GOLD analysis project Ga0207151, IMG submission 153523) | Enriched cells from forest soil in Barre Woods Harvard Forest LTER site, Petersham, Massachusetts, United States -... | ecosystem: Environmental > Terrestrial > Soil > Temperate forest >... | reverse complement strand
CAGTAGCACACATCTCTCGTTCTTAGAGCAAAGCGGCTAGGAGAAATTTTAAGGAAATATGGGTACACGCCTGAGCAGATCTTGCCACGAGGAGATCGTTTTCCCGCTTTAGAAAATCTTCTGCCTAATCTGTGTGCGGATCGCATCGATTACAATATTCAAGGTGCTTATTATCAAGGATTTATAACATATGAAGAAGCTCTAGCCATTCTACACGATCTGCAATTCTCTGATACCACTTGGGTGAGTACAAATAGTGATTTGATGAAAAAATTAATCCGGTTTTCACTCTTTATGACCGAAGATTGTTGGGGAAGCGCTACAAATTACGTGACCTCACGCTGGCTGGCTGACGCTATATTGAGGGGCATGCAATTAGGAACGATTACTCATGAGGAACTGCATTTCGGAACTGATCAAGAGGTATGGGATAAATTGCTCCGGCACAATGATCCGATCATTCGGAGGAATATGCAAAAGGTGATTGAACCACATCCTCATTTTGCGCTTGTTGATTTTACAGAAGGGGATATGATCGTAAAAAGTAAGTTTCGAGGAATTGATCCTTTGGTTTTCACGGAAACAGAGTGCATACGAATGACCTCTCTGGATGCTGCACTGGCTGAGGAATATAATGAAGTAAAGAAAAGAGTGCAAAAAGGATGGCCGATTAAACTCCTGCGTTAGGCTAAGTTGCAGCAGCCGCAGCGGCGCCAGCGGATAAGCGCATCTGTCTAAATTCAAAGACGAAACCTCCGTCATCAAAGTATCTTGATATATTTTTCCATTTGGATTAATCTTCAATAAACGAGTCGAAGGATGATTGAAACAATTAGACATCAATTTAGAAATAATTTTGTTGCTATAGTTAGCTTATTGGTCGCAGTTATCGCTCTCGGTTATACAACTTGGCGCGAAGAATCCACAGAAAAGCATCGCACCATTCGACAAGCCGGATTTGAAATTCTCAAAAACCTCGGACAGCTGCAAGTGGTTGTCAATCACTCCTTCTACCAAAAGGACAGCACCCTGGCGATGCCCTTTTTGGGTTGGGGCTACACTGCTTTCATTACTGATATGTCGCAACTACTTTCCCCATCGATTACTCAGGCAGCAGACAAGCTTGTGACTGTCTGGAAAGGGGATTGGGACAAAATTAAATCAGATGAAGAAGCGGTCACACGCATTAGCAATGAAATCGATCGCACACGAGATGCCGTACTCGAAGAAATACGAAACCTTCGGTAAAAACTCTCCTTATGCCAGAGCTCCCTGAAGTAGAAACGATTGTTAGAGAAATGCATGAGAGCCAATTGAGGGGGTTAAAAATTCAAAAAGTCATCATTTTCTGGAATAGAACGCTCGCCAACCAAAGCCCCGAAGCATTTGCAAAACAGATTAAGAATCAAACAATAGAAGATATAAAGAGACGTGGCAAATTTATTGTATTCACCCTAACGCAGAGTACATTGATCGTACATCTGCGCATGACAGGCAAATTTTTTATAGATAGCAAGGAAACGCCTCCACATCCTCATGAGCGTGTACGCTTATACTTGAATGATGGTCGCTTCTTACGCTATGAAGACCAGAGAAAATTTGGCAAATGGTATCTCTTGGAATCTGAAGCGCTTTTAGAGAAAATCGGCATAGAACCGCTTTCCCCGGAATTCACTCTAGATGCCTTTAAGGACCTATTAAAAGGTCAAAAGCGCCGTATCAAGCCATTTTTGTTGGATCAGCATTACGTGGCTGGTGTGGGTAATATCTATGCCGACGAAGCGTTGTGGGCAGCCAAGATTCATCCTGCGCGCACTGTGGATGGTCTCAAAGAAAATGAAATAAAGGCTTTGTATAAAGCTATTATTTCCGTTCTACAGGCAGGTGTGGAAAACACCGGTACAAGTTTAGGGGCGGCACGCGCCAATTATTATAGCGTGAGCGGCCGAAGAGGCAACAACCAGGATAAGCTGAAAGTTTTTCGGCGGGATGGTCTCCCTTGTCCACGATGTCATACAGCCATTCAAAAAATTACTCTAGCGCAGCGTGGAACTCATTTTTGCCCTAATTGCCAAAAACATCCATAAGCCTTTCACTCTTTTTCCTGAATGCATTTTTTACGATATAAATAATATTCTGGCGGCACCAAGAACAACTGACCCAAAATATTGCATCACTTTATCATTTGAATTGCGTTTCTAGAATTATTACTAAAAGGGAGTCCAGAGTGTCTTCGACCCTTTGGCAGGGGTTTTTAGGGGATGGAATCCCCTAAAACCACATTTCCATCCAATATTGTGAGCAGAGAGGTGATATTTTTGATAGAGTCTTCGGGGACAGTAAAGTAATCTTCAGATAAAACAGCGAGGTCTGCATATTTTCCGATAGACAAGGAGCCTTTCTCATTGTCTTCTCGAGAAAGTTTAGCGCTGCCGAGTGTATAAAGGCGCAGAGCATCAAGGCGCTCAAGCTTATTTTCTTTTCCGTATAGGGCAGTGCCGCCAACCGTTTTACCGCTGACCATCCAATATAGCGAGACCCAAGGATTGTAGCTGGCCACGCGTGTCGCATCGGTTCCGGCACCTACTGTGATGCCCATGGCAAGCATTTTGCGGATGGGCGGGCTTCTGCTGGCTGCTTCTTTTCCATATCTCTGAATAAAGTATTCGCCTTGATAGGCCATTCTGTGCTGGATAGCGATTGCGCCGTTGAGCGCTTTAATCCTTTCCAGATTACTATCTGAAACGGTTTCGGCGTGGTCAAAAATCCAGCATAGATCATTGAAAGGCACTTCTTTGTTGATTTCTTCAAAGACATTAAGTGCTCTTTGAATCGTTTCATTATAGGTGGCATGTATGCGGAAAGGCCAACGATTTTCTACGAGGAAGCGCACCACTTTTTTAAGGTCTGCCTCCATGCTAGGGGGCATGTCAGGTCTTTGACATAAAAAGTCTTCGAAATCTGCTGCAGAAAACACCAGCATTTCTCCGGCGCCATTTTGCCGGAACATGGCATCGCCGGAATAAGGCGTGACCATTTTAGACCAACGTTGAAAATCAGCTAATTCACTGCCGGACTTTTGAGTAAATAAGTTGTAGGCGATGCGAATGGTGAGTTGGTTATTTTTATGCAGCTCTTCAATCACTTGATAGTCCTCAGGATAGTTCTGGAAGCCTCCTCCGGCATCAATACAGCTTGTGATACCTAGCCGATTCAATTCCCGCATAAAGTGGCGCGTGGAGGCGACTTGTTCACTGAAAGTTAATGTAGGGCCTTTTGCTAAAGTAGAATAGAGAATCAATGCATTGGGCTCGGCGATCAATATTCCGGTGGGATTACCCTTTTTGTCTCTTTCGATACGCCCTCCAATAGGGTCTGGAGTGTCTTTTGTGTAGCCGACGGCGCGCAGCGCGGCTGCATTCAGCAAAGCGCGGTCGTACAGATGCAGAATAAAAACAGGCGTCTCGGGGGAAATTGCATTGATCTCTTGCAATGTGGGCATTCTCTTTTCTACAAACTGAAATTCCGACCAACCGCCGATCACTCTGACCCATTGAGGAGGTAGTGTGCGCCGCACTTCTTCTTTTAACAGCTCCATAGCATATGCCAGAGAGGGAATGCCATCCCACCGCAGCTCCATATTATAGTTGAGGCCGCCTCTGATTAAATGTATATGGGAGTCATTAAGACCGGGAATGACGCGATGTTGTTTGAGATCTATTTCTTGCGTCTCTTTTCCGGCTAATTTGCGGATGTCTGCATCTGAACCGAGGCAAGATATTTTTCCTGCTGTAATTCCAATGGCTGAGACTTCCGGCTGGAGCTCATCAAGCGTGGTGATTTTACCGTTAAATAAAATCAGATCCGGTTGAGGATTATGCTTCGGAGGCATGTTCGCCCAAAGCCCACTTTGAGAAACGGACTTGAATGCCGTAAGGCGAGTCAGCTTCTAAGATCTCTATGACTCCATCGTAGGTATCGCTACGAGCCCAATCTTGCTGGAGCTCGAATAGAAATTGCAACGAAGTGATGGAGACCGCCCCGGCTTGGATCATGCGTTGCACACTGCGTTCATGGGCTTCTTCGGAAACATCCCCACAAGCATCTGTGGGCACATATACTTCATAACCTTTTTTCAGCAACTCCAAGGCTACGAATAAAACGCACGCCTCTGTCCACAAGCCTGCTACAACAATCTTTTTGCGACCAGTGGATACCACAGCATCGCGGAACTCTTTGCTCAACCAAGCATTCATCGAAGTGCGGTCTATGATTTCCTGACCAGGAAATAAAGATGCGATCTGGGTCACTAACTCTCCACTAAAGCTGTCTTTAGCCACAGTTGATAAAACCGTAGGAAGGTTAAAAAGCTTTGCTGTCTTGGCCAAGATCTGAGCGTTGTGTGTGATCAACATGCGATCATGGCTTTGGACGCCAAAAAACATGGCCGGTTGGTAGTCAATTAAGGCTAATAACGAATTTTGCGGCGTTAAAAAATCTGTATAATTACCCATAAACCCTCCTATTCTATCTAATTATTAAAATAGAAGGCTTATTAACAATATGTCAAAATATATTTTTAAAAATTCGTTGTTTTATGAACAAAAAAGTGTTAATGCGTTAATAAAGAGAGGAAACTATGCATTTATCAAAAATACTAGTATTGTTGACCATCTCTATAGTGTTAACTTCCGCAACGGAGGCAGCGACAACATTGCCTGCCCTTAACACTAAAGAGACCCTTGGCAAAGTCGAAAGCGTTGAGATCGAAGCGGTTGTGCAAGGTCCTGCCGCACAAGCCACCCCCTTACAAATTGCCTGTTTATTTGAATACACCGCTGGCGACATCACGACTTCACCTCCCGCATTACCAAAAGAATTGAACGGGATGCTCCACTTAGACCAAGCACTTAACGGCTTAATCACTGAAATAAGAAAATCAAACAAATTTGAAGGTAAATATTTAGAGACTTTATTGATTACTCCGCCTGCAGAGGCCATTTCAGCCAAAAAATTGTTGCTTATTGGATTGGGTAACAGGCAAGATTTTAAAGCAGAAATCATGCGCATGGTGGGTGTAACGGGCATGAGGGAAGCCCTCCGCTTAGGTGTAAGCAGTTATTCTCATGCTAGCGATATCAAAGATGCCGGTGTTGAATCGCCTACGGCTGAAGTGGCGGGCTATGTCATTCAAGGAGCGATCGAAGCGTACCGCACGCAGCTGTTTCTGAAACAGCAAAACGCGAGTGATCCTTTGACTGTAACGAAAGTATCGCTGCTTACCGGCCCTGCCTACTTTGAAGATTCTAAGAAAGGAGTAAAAAAAGTGATCAACACATTGTCTGATAAATAATATGGGTAAACTAGTTACAGGCCTACACCATGTTACAGCTTTAGCCTCTGATGCACAGCAGACCTATGAGTTCTATGCAGGCATCCTAGGCTTGCGCTTGGTGAAAAAGACCATCAACTTTGATGCTCCGGATGTGTATCACTTGTACTATGGCAATGAAAAAGGTTCTCCGGGAACTCTTTTGACCTTTTTTCCCTTCCCAGGTATCTCGCAAGGCAGAAAAGGCAAAGGACAATTGACTGTCACATCCTTTTCGGTGGCCGGAAATGGCATCGACTATTGGATCAAGCGTTTAGATAAATTCAAAGTAGCGCATGAAGATCCTCAACAACGTTTCGAAAACGAAATCTTCATCTACCTGGAAGATAGCGATGGCTTAGGTATTGAATTGGTCTTTAATAACCGCGATGACCGGCAAGGCTTTACTTACGGAAATATCCCCCTAGAATATGCTATAAAAGGGTTTTACGGCATCACTCTTTCCGAAGACGGCTATGAAAAAACTGCCGGCCTGTTAACCACACAAATGGATCATGTCTTGATCTCTGAGAAGGGAAATCGTTTTCGCTACTCGGCAAGCGGCAAACCCGGAGACCTTGTAGATGTGCTGTGCACTCCTGAAGCTCTGAGAGGGCAGGGTGGTGCAGGCACCGTACATCATGTGGCTTTTGCCACCGCAAATGACTCCACACAACTCGAGGCGCGTGAGAAGCTTGTGCGGAGCGGTTTTAATGTAACACCTGTGTTGGATAGGCAATACTTCCACTCCATTTATTATAGAGAACCCGGGAATGTCTTGTTTGAGATTGCGACTATCCCTCCCGGCTTTGCTGTGGATGAGGAGCCTGCACATCTAGGTGAAGCTCTTAAACTTCCTCCTTGGGAAGAAGCTCATCGAAAATTCATTGAAAAAGAGCTGCCGCCTATTCGATTAGACCATCAAAAGTTTGTGGACTGATGCACAAATATCATAATATTTCAATATGACAAGAAAATACCAAACAACAAATACGCTTTCTTAAATCAGCTATTCCTGCTAAAAGATTAATAATTAACCGCAGTGACGCAGAGTTTTAATTAAACTTACTAAGTACAACTAATTTTAAGTTTTTATTTTAAAATGAGAATTCCCCTTCTCTGCGTCTCTCTGTCTTTCCGTCTCTGGGTTGTATGAAGTATTCACGAATTCAAAAAAATATATAACATGATAGACAGGATATACAGGATGAGCATAAAAATTAATTCATTAATACTTTCTATTTTAATTTCTAATATCCTGTTTATCCTGCTTATCATAAATTTTTAATATTTATTTTGCTTTATTTTAACGGGACTTCTGGGAAAACTTTTCAGTTTACAAAAACATCTGAGATCATTATAATTACGTTTTTGAAAAAGGAGAATCAAATGGCTACTACTTCTGCTGTGTCCTCAACTTCATGGTGGACAAGCATTTCAAGAGATCAAGATAAACAAATTACAAAAGAGTCTTGGCAAGATTCAGAAACTAGAACCTATCTTTCTACCCTACCTGTGATCGGCGCACTTATGTACGTCTCTAATCAGTCAAGAGCCAATGCTTTGATTGGGGATCTCAAAGATCAACAACTTGCGAAGATAAAAGCAGGGAATGCAGATCCAGGATCTGTAGTTCAATCAAGAATAGATCTAATTAGACAAAAGTATCATGGTTTGCTTTCCATTAGCAATATGGGAAATCTTGTTCTGCTTGTAGGATTTGTTGCGAAAGGCGTTCTCGTCTTAAACCCTTGGACATCGGGCCTGATTGTTCTAACAGCTTGTTTTTCTTTATATGAATATAAAAACGTTGAAAAAGTACTCACCGCCGAATTAATGCCATCAAAATTTTATACAAACACCCGAATGAAACTCTCTATTCTACCTATCCTGGGAACGGCGATGCTTTTTGCTAATTTTATAAGAGATCGGTATTTAGAAGAGAAAGTTAAGGATGATCAATTAAAGAAAATAAAAGCAGGTAATCCGCATCCACCTTCGCAGGTAAGAGCGGAAGTGTATCATCTTAGACAAAAGCATTACGATTTGCATTCTATCAGCGCTATGGGAACTCTTGTTCTTATCATAGGAGCTATTGCAAAAGGTGTGCTTGTCCTAAATCCTTGGACCCAAGCATTGATTACTGTACTGAGTCTCTCTGCTCTTTATAATCGTGATAACCGTGCAAGAATAGAAGATCGAATAAATAAAAACACAACCGCTGCCTATACCATCCCCCGAATAGTTGCATCTATTCTACCTGCGCTTGGAACGATGATGTTTATTGTTAATACTATAAAGGACAAAGCTGCGCTTGAAAGATTAAAAAATACTCGAGGTCAAATTAATGTAGATGAAAGAGATCTTTCAGAAAAGCGTTTCGCTTTGCATGCTATTTGCAATATGGGAAATATCGCCCTTCTTGCAGCAGCTGTTGCGAAAGGGATCCTTCTCTTAAATCCATTGACATACACATTGATGGGTGTCACAGGCTGCTTTGCTTTATACGAGGCTCGTAGGAACATTGCAAAAGTATTTACTATACAGTTGATACCTCCAAAACATGATTAGGGATTGTCAAAAATAATCCTTTCGTTCATGTTTAGGATCTGTGCAAAAATAACTTGGACAATTCGACTGCGCCAAAGCCCCGGGCTTGTTCGCGCAAGTCCAATCGTTTAACTTATTTCTGCACAGATTCTTAGGCAAATATGTACCTCTTTTCAATCCTGGCAGTCCTACTGTTCTTGCCGTTTGCAACGACCTATGGGGCACTTGCAGGAGGGCGTCCCAATGCGGTCTCCGAGGGGCAAAATGCGTTTGCTGGAGTTGTGAATCCCGCGAATGCTGTTTGGATAGAAGACCGCTTAGATCTAGGAGCTTTTTGGGTCCATCAAAAATTAAGCCTAAATAACCGCGATGACAATCCGTTTTTTTTTCCCGGCAAAACAGACTTTACCTATAGGAGAAAGCACATTTTCACGGCTGATACAGCCATTCATAAACAAGTTAAATCAGAACTTGGCTCCATGTTTAACGACTATTCAGTTAGCTTGGCCTATTACACGACGCCCACGTTATTAAAATTGCGAACGAAAGAACCTATTCCCTTAATTGGGACTACACCTCTTGTCATCTATGATAAAATTGAAGCCCTATCCCTGATTTATTCTCTTAAACTGAATGACTGCCATTCCATTGGGGTGTCGATAGACTACTTGAATTTTACGCATCTCAGAAATGGTTTTCAGCATTCAGATCATCCAGCACGCTCGGTTTCCCCCGGGAATGTCACAAATAGAGGATTCGATCATTCGCATGGACTTGGCCTTACGATAGGTTGGAGATGGAAAATCACGAAATCCTTAAACTTCGGAATTGCTTGGGCCAAAAAAACCTATTGCGGACAATTTCGAAAATATCGCGGTTTTGAACCGCATCATGCAGAAAATTACTTTCCACAAACATTGGGAGCAGGATTCACTTATCGATTCACCACGAAACTAGGCGGAAGATTGGAGGTGCTTTGGTCCGATCTTGGCAACATTCCTGCTTCGAATAACAATATTTTACCCAATGGAAAACTGAATTTACATAAGAGAGGTTCAGACAAGTCACCCGGCCCCGGACAGCAAGATGCGACTTTTATTAATTTAGGGATCGGTTATGCAGTGAATTCGATGGTTTCCTTAGGTGCAAGTTTTTCGCACAGGATAAAACTACCCAAAAGTTCCATTTTCATATCACACAGTTACACCATACAGACAATTTACGATCTTCTTTCTCTAGGAGCCAATATTAGATACAAACAACATGACTTATTCTTAGTCTTCTCACATGGCTTTAAAAATCGTGTTAAGGGGCATATGCCCCAGGAAGTAGGTGGCGGGCAATTCATATCCGAGAAGAGCGTTGACTCCTTTTCCCTGTCATGGGGTTATTTATATTGATATTTTTCTCTATTTTCAACATATCTAAAAGTAGATTCCTATGCACTTTTAGGGGGTATTTATGCCAAAAATGAGAGCTGTTCAAGTCAGCAAGCCCAATGGACCTTTTGAGCTCGTCGTAAGGGATATTCCAAAACCTACTGCAGGGACAGTAAGAATAAAAATAGAGGCCTGTGGCATATGCCACAGCGATTCTATGGTTAAAGAGGGAACCTTTCCAAACATCCAATACCCCAGAGTGCCTGGTCACGAAATAGCCGGTGTGATCGACGCGATAGGTGACGGAGTGATCGATTGGTCAGTGGGTCAAAGAGTCGGTGTAGGTTGGTTTGGCGGTAATTGTCATTCATGCGAAGCGTGCCGCCGCGGTGAATTTATTCTCTGCAGCCAAGGGAAAATTTCTGGGATATCCTATGATGGAGGCTATGCCGAATACATGATAGCTCCAAAAGAAGCCCTGGCGCTGATCCCTGAAGAACTTTCCGCCGTAGAAGCTGCCCCCTTGCTCTGTGCAGGCATCACCACGTTCAATGCCTTAAGACATAGTTGTGCACGTGCCGGCGACACCGTAGCTGTAGTAGGCATCGGCGGATTGGGGCATTTGGGAGTTCAATATTGTGCAAAAATGGGTTTTAATACTGTAGCAGTAGCTCGTGGAAAGGAAAAGGAGCCCTTAGCAAAAAAATTGGGTGCTAAACACTATATAGACAGTCAAGCGAGTGATGTTGCCAAAGAACTTCAAAAGCTAGGTGGAGCAAAAGTGATACTAGCGACAGTGACGAATAGTGAGGCCATTAGTGCAGTTGTCGGCGGGCTTAGTAATGACGGAGAGTTAATTATCGTTGGCATTCCATTTGAACCTATACAAATCTCTGCATTAGCATTGATTTCTGGCAACCGTTCAGTAAAAGGATGGGCGTGCGGCGCATCTATAGATTCTCAAGATACCATGAACTTCAGTGCATTAACTAACATTCGATCCATGAATGAAACTTTTCCCCTAGAAAAAGTCGAGGAAGCGTACCAGCACATGATGAGTGGAAAAGCGCGCTTTAGAGTGGTGTTGCGAATGGGTAAGTGACGCTGTCACCTAACTTTCACCCTTTGACCATCGCGATTGCTTTGGCGAAAGATATTACCTGTCCGGTTTAAGATATAGGTAGTTGATTGTGGGCCGGAAAGAAAATCATCATCGCTGAAACCCAGACCTAAAAACCCGTTTACACTTAGACGACGATAGGCTTTCATGAGGTCACCTGTGCTTTTAAAACTTGCTATACCCCAATCGGCCATATCATCATAATCAATGGAAAGCACTGCGGAATATCCTTTTTTTTCTGCAGGCAGTTCATCGATATATGCCTCAAAGATTGTTTCTTTCGATTAGTAGAGCGGTTTTGAGATTGAAGTCTATACAAATTTCTGGTAGATTTTTTGTTCAATCTATGGTACAGGAAAAATGAAGGCAGAAAGGATATACAAAGAGTGCATCGATGATTAAGTTGAAAAAGAAAGCACGTGAATATGACCCTATGAAAGATTTATTGGACGAACAGCTGATTGCAGAAGCAGTTTGGGAATGCTTGAAAGATAATGATCCTGAAGGTGTCATTGAAATCTTAGAAGCGCATCTTCGAGCTAAAAATAAAAGCAAACTTGCAAAAGAACACGATTTACCAAGAACAACGCTTTATCATGCATTCAAAAGCAAAAATCCCACATTACATACATTGGCCAAGCTTGTACATGCAACAACATGAAGTGCAGCGAAGAGATTGATGACATTCTTAACAAGATGATTCCCACGCCTGTGGGACCTGGATTTATGGCACCTCCGTAAAAATAAAAACAAAAAAGGGACATTCGAATGCCTTCATTTAATAGCATCGTTTTTACTGCACTGCTAGCCTTAACCACGTCCACACATGCTTTTGGAGGCATTTTATCACATAAATGCCTCGATCGCCAAGAAGTATACGGGAGAACCACTACGATTTTTCATGGTTCGGCTGTAGAACCGACTATCGCAGTGAATCCAAAAAACAAGAAACATATAGTAGCCGTGTGGCAGCAAGATCGAATTTCTAACGGTGGCGCACTTAAGGCAGGCGTTTCATATAGTAGTGATGGGGGCAGGACTTGGCATAAGAGCAAAGTCCCTTTCCAAATCTGCCAAGGTGGGATAAATCAAAGATCCGGCGATGAGTGGTTGAGTTATGCGGCTGATGGCAGTAAAGTTTATCTCTGTGCGGCCGTGCTCAATGCCACCCAGGAGCCCGGCACGAATAACCAATTTGGCGTGGTTGTCACAATTTCAAAAGATAATGGTGCGACTTGGAGTCCGCCTCGATACTTATTCTCAAGCATGAATTTTATCTCTGATCCCACCCAACAATTTGCCAATTCCGACAAGACTTCAATAACAGCCGATCCTAACGATGCCCAGCGCGCCATTTCAGTATGGGCTACGTTTAATCCAAGCAGTTCCTTCCATGGAGATGCGCAAGGAAGTTACACCACAGATGGAGGAAAAAGCTGGTCATCCGTGCAACTGATCTACGATCCTTTTCCCGACCTGACACAACAAGGCTTAAGTAATGGAATTCAGAATGACAATCACGCAAGTAATAATGTGGTTGTCATCTTGCCAAAAAAATGCTCGAAGAAATCTCGCTTAAGTGGCGATTGGCTGAATTTTACCGTGAGAGTCTATGCAAGGCCAAGCGCTACGGATGCGCAATTTACAAATGATACTTTCCCCATGAAATATACACTGACAGATATTGCTCTGGTGCGCTCTAAAAATCATGGCAAAAATTGGACGCCAGATGCGACAGTCGTAGTGCCTGCTTTTGTCAATAATTTAGTCTATACAGGAGGATATACTTACGGCGGTTCTGGAAATATTACAGGAGGCGTGGGTAGTTTGATGCGCAATGACGAAACGGTTCCCTCTTATAACGTCAATCCTGCAAACGGTTATTTGTATGTTGCTTATCAAAGCAGTGCTTTTAGATCGGATCAACTTCAACAAATTGGCATCGTGACCTCACGGGATGGTGGTTACACTTGGTCACAGGGCGCCCAAGCCAGCCGCACCCCCTCTCAAGCAGCAAACCCACAAGCCTTTGGTCCTTTTGTAGCCGTCACGAAAAGTGGACGTGTAGGAGTTCTGTATTTTGACTTTCGAAAAGATGACAAATTAGATCCAAATCATACCAAGATGGATGCCTGGCTTGCCATTTACCAGGAAGTAAAGGATCCCAAAGGCGGAAGTACGGGAATCGGTCTAGATTTTGTTAAAGAGATACGCTTATCTAAGAAGTCCTACATCGCGCAAAATGGCCCGCTGACTACTCAGGGTTATATGACAGATGGGGACTATCCTTTCCTGACTGCACAGTGCAACAATTTTTATGCGATTTACACGAAATCGTTCAACGGCCCTTTTACACCAGCGACACTATTTTTTTCTGATCCCGCACACATGGCAACAGTTTACCTTGATAACAATTATCGAACCGCACCGTTTGTGAGCATTGTTCAGAATAAGAAAAAAGGTGCGTCGCTTATTTCAACTACGCTCATGAAATAATTGGAAAAAGATGAAAAGCAGGGTTGAAAAACAGATTCGAGACATAGTGGATAAGGAAACATTGGCATGGGATACCCAAGATGTTTCGCTCTTAATTTCAATTTTTCATCCTGATATGGTTTGGCCTTTTCCGCCCAATGCAGATGCACATGATCCTATGGACTGGATTTTTGTCATGGGACGGTATGATAAAAAGCGATGGATGGCACTCTGGCAAAATTTATTCGACACACATCGCTTAGTTCACAATCGACGAGAAATAAGTAAGATAGTTTTATCCGAACAAAAAGATGGAGCATTTGCTGTAGTAGATATAGACACTCTTTGGATTAATGATCGAGGAGATGAAGATCATTGGAAGGGGACCGTTTGTAAGATTTATTCTAAGTGTGAGGATGGGTGGAAAATGATTATGCAAACCGGTGCCCTCAATTATCCTAGAAAATGATCAAGAAAAGAATGAATAAAGGTCCTGCCGAATCAAAAAGGTACGCATGTCTATCAATATACTTAACTATTGGGATCTGGCAACCTTTTACTGAATAATATCAGTACGCAAATCCAACTAATCGTTAATCCAACTAGCATAACATATACCTTCTTGCTTTGCATGTTAGGCTTATAAATGAAAGTTTTTATTGTATTCACTTCATATTGAACAGAAAGTTGAGAAGAATCAAAGGATCGATCAAATTTTGTCTTTTCGATTTCATTTAAAGCGTGAGCTGTTTTGATTACATATTCTTTGTTCTGAAGGGCAATTTTATGAGGTAATTGTAGGTATTTGGTTCTTTCAGAATCACGATCTAAAAGCGTTTTAAGTGGAGACGTGACTAGAAAATAAAGCTCACCTGTTCTTTTTTCTCTCCAAGGAATTTGAGCATCAATAATAATATTATTCTTGATGACTTTAATTTTCTCATCTAAAACATCATTTGCTTTTGACTCAGAGCATATGCCCTGCTCAATGAGTACATCTCGATCAATGTATGTCCATCGATTTCCCAAGCTTCTCTGCAATGCCATACCAAGAGTTGATTTTCCGCTACACGAAGCACCAAATAGAAAAATAATATTCATAGATGAGTATAATAAGCCTTACTACAATAGGTTGAAATTATTATTTTTCAAGATGATAGACCTTAAACGATGGATGCTGTTCGTAAGCTACACCAAGAGTGGGGTGAATGCCAGCTGTTGCATTTATTACGCTTCTTTCCTTTGATGTAATCGTACGAGTTGAAACTTGTTTTAATTTTAGACACGCCTCTCCAAAAGCTTTTGTATATTCACTTTCTGCGTGGAAATAATTGGGGATCGTAACCGATGTTAATTTTCTCCAGATTTTTTGCCCGCTTTCTAATTTGGATAAATCGGTGACAAGTTCCAGTCTCTTTCCATTCATTGTAAATGTTGCGCTGACAACTTCATCTAGTCGATTTAATCCTGCACGCACAGAGTCATCGCTGGGATCATCAGGCAAATCATTGAGTATTCGAGCTATTTTATTAGCAGTTTCATCAGGTTTTGCTGATCCATTCATAAAGACAATATCTAATGAAACCGGAGTGCTTACAGTGGCTGAACCACCTGCTTTCAACACACGGCCAATTTCAAGAAAATGATTAGCAAAAATTTCCGATGGAAGATTACAGGCGACGAGCGAACTCAGAACGTGGTCAAAACTGTTTTCTCCAAAGTTTAATCTTGTCGCATCTCCTACCGCAACTTTCACAGAAACTTGTGCGTTTCTAATCGCTTCTTGCGCCTTAAGAATCATCCCTTCCTGCAGATCGATGCCGATCACATCTGCACCCTGTTTTGCTGCGTAAATCGACCAAGGGGCTGCGCCACAACCCGCATCAAGCATGAGTTTACCCTTTAGCCCATCAAGATCTTGCTGTATAAACGGGCATAAAAAGACCTCCATATCAGTGCCATGGGCAAATTTGACGTAACCCGCAATAGCCTCATCGCCATAGAATGTACCGCGTGTAATAGGTATCATCATTTATCAATCAGTCAGTAATTGATCCGCTATTTTTTTTGCGAGCTTTCCATCGACTGTTGGATTGCATTTCATGATCGTTTTCATGACTTGTCCAAATTCTTTTTTTGATTTGGCGCCGACTTCTGCGATAGCTTGTTCAACAAGTTTTTGAGTTTCTTCAGGAGAAAGTGCTTTTGGTAAGAACTCTTGAACAATGGCGATTTCAGACTTTAAATTATCCGCAATCTCTGTACGATTTACTGCTACAGCCTGCTCGAGTGCTTCTTGGAGATTGCCAAGATAAGTTTTGAAAAGTTTGATCACCTCTGCATCTGAAAGCTTGCAGCGTGCGTCAACTGCCAAAATTTTTGATTTGAGCATGCGCAAGGTGTTCAGCCTGATCTGCTCCTTGCTTCTCATCGCCTCTTTAATTCCGCTATTGATCTGTTCGATGATATTCATAATAACCTCAAGTTAATAAGACAACAGATTGTGCTAATTTGAGCCATTTTGTGCTAGTTTTTTGCACTCAAGCGCGTAAAAATCCTAACATTCTTTTTTTATATACTTTAATGTAATTATTTGATATAATGCTCATATGTCTGTATATATAAAATTAGAGAGTGCCATTCACAATTGGAAGAATTTTGAAGGGCATAGAACAGAATTAGGCAAAACTGTTTTTGCTTTTCATAATGACAAAACAGGATGGGCATTCCGTCAAATCGCTCCCTCTTCGCGTGGTTGTTGCAACCAGTTGCGCTTATCCCTTTTTCGCTTAATTCGCTGGTTGCATTTAGGCTATGGTGATTCTCGTTTGACTCAAGCCCAAAAGAATCAATTAAAAATAATTGTAACCACCTCGAAAGAGGTCCTTTTAGGAAAGAACCCTAAACCCGCACCACAGGTACATTCAACCCCTTCAGAAGTACAACAAGACAGAAAAGAAGAAGTGGCTAAAGCTGACGCAATCACACGCTGTGACACTGTTGAAGAAGCTTGTGCACAAGTCCGTGCACAATTTGAAAAATCAAAAGCCTCCTATGCAATTCAATGGACTTTGAATTATGTCGAGAATGTCATTAGAAGCCATTATTATCCAAGCTGGGTGGGGGGAGATCTTGAGATATTAAAGGCATGTGTTGCCCGTTTGCCTCTCGACGCTATTAAAGCAAGACTCGGAAATATTCAATATCAGCTTTATTTATCTGCGGGACCTTATGCAGGAATACTAGGGATCTTTGATCATATAAAAACATGGACAACTTTCTGTCTGTATTCTCCTGTATATAGCGATGGGGGCCTTTTTGCTATTGCCTGCTATGGGGATGTGGAGGCATTGTCTCGATATGCTAAAGATCCATATATCGTGTTAAAACCAGAGACATATGATAGGGTGACCCCCTTTGATGTGGCCCTCCACTTTGGTCACATTCCATTTTTGGAAGCATATCTTAAGCTTTTTAAGGCCCGATATGGGACTAATATTACCTGCGGTCGTACACTATTTCGTCAAAGTAACTTTCCTTTATTAGCACTCGTGCGAGATGTCCAAACATTAAAATGGTTATTGAATTCAGGCATTGCACTCAATTTTCATGGAGTGGCGTCTGAGAGGTTTGGAGCCAAGGCACAAACCATACTTGAAATCTATATCAACACATATCGCTCCATGACCAAAGAAGAAGACTTTGCTTCCAACGAACATTTTGAAATGATTGAACTGCTAGTTAAGCGTGATCCTACAGTTATTTTAGCCCGCAATTCTGATCGAGAAGATCTGTTGGAACATTACTATTTTCAACTTGTAAGTAAATATTCTAAAATAAATCGTCGCATATTTGCATTCTTGATGGAAAATTATCCCGGCAAAGTAAGCAATCGCATTCTCACAGACATTCAAGAGCGCGCGCTTCTCAATAACGATTTGCGCTTCCTGGAGTTTCTACCTTTGCAAAGGCGCCAGGAAATCGAATTGACTTTGAAGAACAGACCTGCAGAGCTTTCTTTTGCTTCACTACAGGCGCGTTGCCATGCGATGACATTGATTTTAAATCGGGAATTACGCCGTTGGAATTTGGTGCCTGAGAGAATCTCCTTAACAGCAACCTTCCAGGCCCTATGCTTAAAGCGAGACATCAAAGATTTTTTGAGGTCTCATGATATTAGTTCGCCTGAAGGTGTGCTATTTTCTAGTGACTACAACAGCTTTCTAGAAGCTTACAAAACAGTCCGTCAGAGACAACCCTTTCTTCGCACAATCTGCAACCTGGATCGCCTCGTGAGGAAAAATGCGCAAGTGCCTATGGACTTATTCAAAATGCGAAAAGTGTTGAGCCTATTAGATTATACCTATTCTGAATTGCATGCCCAGAAAGACATTACAGTTCTATGGCGCCAAGAAGCTGTCCGCGTGCGTTTGCGATTAGGTAAAGCCCATAAGGAATTAAGCGATTTGTTGCCGAACTGGCGCAATATGGTCTTGGCCCACGGAACCCGTTTTGTTTCGGTCATGTCAGCCTTCAAATTAAACAATGTGATTATGGCAAGTGGTGAGTTGATTAAGCATGGCATAGCCCCGCTGACAGGAGAAGGCAGCTCTGAAGCAGTTTCAGGGCATAATCTCACAGGCATTTCCACAATCGTTACGGATACAGATTTCAGACAACCTACTCCAGGTATTGGATTTAATGCATACACGCGATTGGGAACAGCGAAACAATATGCTACGCAGGAAACAGATCATGGTGACACAGTTGTTCGAAAACTTGTATACCGCCCTGAAAACGCGATGCAGGATTTGACAGACTCCATAGAATGGGTGGGGCGTAATGGGTGGAATGAGAATCGCAAATGGCAATTGAAAAGAAGCATCATGCGCTTTAGGCAAACAGATTCTCAATTTCGAGAAAAAACTCAAGATCAGTATGCAAGGGTTGTCAAACTTGCAGAGGGGGATAGTGATTTACAGGAGTGCTTGAAGCTTTGGAAAGAATCGCCTCCGATGATGTTGCAGTGCGAACACCTTTTTCCTGTGATCCTTGCCGCCACAGATTACCGTATGGAGTTGGCGCCAAAAGGAGCCGTCTCAGCACATATGGTAGATGAACGGGCGATTCACCATCCCTTAAAATTAGGAGGACATATCCAACTTTTTGGTGTAGGGGAAGAGGATCTCAAAATAGCGTGCTCAGAGGTGAGTAGAGCAAAAATTCGAAATGTTCGAGTCCTTACTTTTGGCGCCATGCAGCTTTTAGAAATGCGTACTCTGATACAGAATGACCAAGAGCGCTCTTATACCCTATCCAATAAAGACAGGGAAGCTCTTCTTTCTCACGCGAGACTCAAATCCGAAACGCAGGCCAAAGAATTCCCGCCCGCATTTCTTCAAATTTTGGAAAAATCGCTTGCAGAAACCCCTGCCGAAGGATTTGCAACTATACTCTCAGAGACGTTCCATAAAAATGCAGCCGGACATGAAGCGGAAAAAACAGTACTCGTTTGTTTCGAGAATGTTGTGAATGAGGTCGTGAGGCATAAGAAGCTAGCTCGTAACTTCCACAGAGATGTTCTTCCCCATTATGCAACCCCTTATGTGGAAGATCCGCATTATTTAAATGAAAACGGAGAAACCGTTCCGATTCCACGTCACCCCTTCTACGGGCATGGGTATACCTTTAAGAGCTATATTGAAGAAATAGAAAATGGACAAGCAGTCGCGCGTAAGTTTCATGGAGCGATGCATAGCACTCGCGTCGTGATCTATACCTTGATGCAAATCTCCTTATACCATTCAAAAGGCAAGAAAGTAGAGTTGGATCCTTATTCGGTAGCTATGGCGGCCGGATGGCACGATGCGTTACGCGGCGATGAGAGTACAGATCATTGGGATCGTGCAAGTGGATTTGCTATGAAGGATTACCTCAAACAAGAAAAAATCCCTGAAAAGCATGTAGAGGTACTTTTCCATGCTGTTGCTCATAAAGATTCCGGTAAATTCGAAACGTTAGAGCATGAGATGATCTACAATGCCGATCTCCTCGAATATCGGCGAGTCATCAGCGATCCTTCTCAATTTAAGAGGGAGTATTTAACCTTTTATTCGAAACCGGATTTTGCCGCAGAAGTAAATCCATTGATTGAGGAAGCATTTGCATTTACAATGGCCACAGAATCGGATGCCCTTAAGCTATATTTGGAGCAACATTCTCAAGATTATTTGACCGATCTTCTTACAATCTTTAAGCACATGCATAGCAAGAAAAACTGTTTCCCTCTCATGAATCGCTATTTGAATGAGGTGATCTCTATAATATGTCCTGGAGACCCTGTCTTGGATCCTCATTTGCTGCAGCTGATCTAAGAGTGAGCACAAACAATGTGATGTCGAGAACAGATGCTTGAGAGAAAATTCCATAAATGATCGATGATCTTATTCACCGAATTACTGATCATTTCCTGATTATCTTCAGTGACATAACTTTTCAAAAGCTGACGTTCTTGGGCGGCATGTTCTTTATCTGCAGCTATATGTACAGCAAAGTATTCCCACTCTTTAGGATTTTGCATGCCATAATATTTCTGAAGTCCATCGATCTTCGATATGCAAATCTCTGGAATTTGACTTTCAATCGAGAAAAAGATCAATAGTTGTCATAGAACTCCACCTGTGCGAGCATGGAAAATAACAAAGTAGTTAATTTAACGCCAGTTTTGGATAAGAAATCCAAAACTCGCGTACATGTTCAGGGGGGCTGAAGAAATAAAACATTGGAAATGAATGACTTAAAAACCCTCTGTGATTTCTGTGGGCTCTGTGGTTTTTAACTTAATTAGAAGTATGCCTATCGAGGGTAAAACTACCACAGAGCCCACAGAAATCACAGAGGGTAAGATGTGATTGTCACATTGTTGTAATTATATCTCCTCCCCGTGAACATGTACAAACTCGCGTTAAAAAGGCGACAAATGCAAGGAACATCCGCCAACAAAATGTAAGTTGTCTTTTCGATTCACGAAGAGAATTCGGTGTGCTTCATCAAGTTCAACCCATTCCAATCTATCTATTTGATCATGAATGACTCCTGTCGGAATAGATTCGGCTCTCTGTTTATTCCCTAATAAAATTTCAGATATTTTTTGGTGAAAGACTACTATAGTGACAAGGGCATGGTAATCCATTCCCAATCCAACTAATACACTTCGAAAATCTTTTCGAAGATTGGTAGCATCCCACACCACTTTCTTATGGTGGGCTAAGTGATATTTTAATTCTTGTTTAGCTTTTAATAAAACCTCAGGATTCTTAGATTGATCACCTTGGTTTTTTCCAAATTCTTCCCTAAGTTTATCGAGAGAGATAATTAAATAATCTTTAAGATATTTTTGAATCCATCTAGATTTTCCCGATCCACTTGGTCCCATTAAGATAACTAATTGTGGAAATGAATCTAAATAAGAATAATGCCTTGCTATTGCTTCATGTGGGGTAGAGATCAGACCAGCCTCAAAATCTCTTATGGCATTTCCATAAATAAAATCGCGACAATCTGAAGAATAGCTGCGAAGTTCATTCTCAAAAAAGAGTCGCCATTCTTCATAAGGATTTATTTTTCCCCAAATTTCGTACTCTTCGCAATAAATCCGAAATAAACGAATCAAATCCAGTTGGCCTTCCTGATCTTCGCATTGGCGACCTAACATATCTGCTTTTGCAATATAATACAGGAGCTCCAAGTTCGCTAGTCGCGCGAGACGATAGTAATGTGCTTTTGGTGCATTTTTAATAACCAAAAGCTTAGGCATATGATGATAATTAACCAAACTAAGAACTGAAAGAATTATATTATAAGGGGCGTCCATGTCTAACATTCTATAAGCAAGATAGGAGGCACCTTGAGCTTCATGACTAGGAGCTACTATTCTTGTTACGGAATTGATTTCCACTTCTTTTGTGGTCAATGGTTTGCCTATATCATGAAATACAACTCCTAAAATCAAGGAGAGCTTTTGATCATTTGATAGATGAGAGGCTTCCGTTTCGATACTATCGTAACAACAGTCAAGGACCATTTGAGTGTGTTTAAAAACATCTCCTTCCGCATGCCATTCTTTATCTTGAGGCGTCGAATGAAGTTGTTGCATTAAATCAAAAATAGGAGAAAAACTCTCCTCAAATTCTTCTAAGGTAGGCCTTTCACCCTCAATAATTCTACAAAAAAGCTTATTGGAATAAACCATAAAAGACACTCTGCTCTAAGGGATCGTACAAAAATAACTTTTACAATTTACGATCCATAACTATTTTTTAACAACTTATTTGGGATTAGTTCTTTGTACATCCAATGTTCCGCCGTTTCGTCAACATGACCTTCTCTAACAAATTTGGCCACGCACCGATCAAAATGATCAAAAGGAAATCCTTTGACAGTACGCACAACATAACCTTCACAATTTTGTGGATTTATTTGAATCGCCCGAATTTTACCCTCATTCCATATACCTCTAAATAACACTTCCGGTGTTGCGGCACCTAATAATTGAGCCCATTCACAAGTATCATCCCAATTCAAACATTCATTTTTTTCATTCCATATTGAAAATATGTAAAAATAACTCTTCAAATTGGCGTACTTAATTGTGTGTTGAGCATACATATTTTCTCCACAGATACGCCATCCTAAAGGAATGAGATGCTTAATGCTCCCATGAAATGCTTTAATCCAACTGCGAGAGGGATGAAAAGTAGACTCCAGAGAACGTGCATGCATGCAATCCGAATATAGGGTAGTATTTTCACCATCAAGTTTTTCTGTAACTATCACATCCCTATTTTGGAATGCCTCAGTGGAGGTCAATATCACATCATCATTAGTTACTCCTAAAGACCAAGGTAAATGTCTTGTGCGAGGATATTTAACTTTCTCTAAGACCATAATATTTTAAAAAAATAGATTTTTAAAAGTCATTATATCAAAGAATAATTTATTTATCCAATCAAATTTTCGATAGATTAAGATCAAGCTTTTATGTACGCAAGTGGTCAAGGCGTCGCTAAAGATGAGCGCGAAGCGGTCAGATGGTATCAGCTTGCTGCCGCGCAAGGTGATGCATATGCACAGCAAGCGCTTAAACGCTTGGGATAAGAACATGCAACTGCCCAATACAATCTTGAGTGTGCATGTACAGTGATGGCCAAGGGTAAACAAAAACAATTACAAGATGCGCAGAGAGCTCTTAAACAGTTAGGGATGGAGACATGGACACATCTCCATCTGAATCTAGGCGATCCAAAGAATCCCCTTCCCCATCAGTACCAACTACCGCCATTGGTGCGGGCTCAGAGGCTCGAAGTGCCTCTAAAACATCATTTCGAGGAGCTGGCAGATCTTTCTGTGCTTTTAATGCCTCTAAAATGGCATCTGGAGGCAAATCTTCAAATAATTTTTTATTCATTTCTTCACACAATACTAATCTCTCAATCGCCTCTCTTATTGAGATCTTATCCTCGATCAATAAAATTAAAATTTCGGCCACATTGGAAGGACATTCTCTGTGGATCATCTCCTTTCTAAATGATCTGCTATCCGATAAATATGCCTTGTATTTTGTGCAATGGTAAGTTTGAAAAGGATATTGTGAAGTAAGCAATTTGCACACTATTATACTTGCAGCAAAGCGATCTCTTTTTAGTAACAATTGGCGTATTTCAGATGTTTGACTTGCATTGAGAGCCCGTATGAAAGCCGTTTCGAGTACGTCAACGACATAATTACCTCTATTTAGAAAGAGCGAATCTCTCGAAGTAGTTTCATTAACGTTTTTTATCGTCCCTGCATCGCCAAAAGCTAAAGCAAATCCTTCACCCTCCTTTTTAAAGAGGATATTTCCCAATTTAAGATCACGATGAGTTAGTTTCAATTGTTGCAGATGATCGATCATTTCAAGTAATTGAATTGCAATCTGCTTTATCTTTAATAAAGGTAGGTTTGGCGGTAACTGGCTTAGATTGCCATCAAAAAGATCCATGGCAATACAAACAAAAACATCCCCACTTTGATGTAGCTCCTTTAATTTTGCATTAAAAAATGGAACTAAACCGAATGTGATTCTTCTGGCAAAAATCGCTCTTACACGAGCTATCGGTATGTTGACTTCCTCTAGATCTTGTAGTCTATCTGCTTCATTAACTGTACCCCTATTTTGCCCAAATTTTAGGGCAACTTTTTCATGGCGTTTGGATGTTAAAAGTAAACCTCTATGCACGAATCCATAGCGTCCTCGACCTAATAAACTGCCCTCCTTCTGAAAGACCATAACTTCTGGTTCACCATCTGTTAAGCGCGAAAGAATAATGCTTTGCTCTGTTTCAAAAATTGCCCCTTCTTCGTTCTCTATCTCATGCGTGAACAAAGTTGCAACAAACGTTCTAATCGACTGCACCATTTCGCCATAAGTAGCTCCTAAAGATGTGCCATCCTTCAAATACAGTGCGCGCGAGAGTGGAGGGGTGGGTTCTTGGTCAATCATTAACTTGTCAAAAAGAGCCATAATATTGGGCAGATAGGAACAATCTTTTGAAAGCATGTCATATGTTTCAAAACCTAGAATGGCTGTTATTTGAGGTTTAAAAGCTGCTCCTGATTGACCGGCTTGTTGAGGAAAGATACTATTTGCTAGCTTAGTGATTTTTTCACGTGTACCGTGATATCCTTGTATCCTTAGACCCAGGGATAAAAAATCGATAAGGTGCGCTCTGTTATTTTGTAAGCTATTAGAGCAAGAAATTAATGCCATAGACAATATGTTTAAGACATTTTCACTTTAAACACAATATTTTTATATATGCATTAATTAATATTAGATCCTCATTATTTATCGGCGTACTTTGCAGCACTGCGGTTGTCCCCAATCCTGCCACCACAAATTTATTTTGAAAAAATATACTCCATGTATTATGCACTGGATCTTGCATATTGATGGAGGCGTGATGAAAATCGTCAAATTTTTGATCATTTTAATGGCATGGAGCTCTGTCACTTGGGCGCACAATCAAACAGCTACCGTTAGCCGAGTGCATTCCGATAAATCCTTGCCATTTCGTGTGAAGCTCAAAAAAACTAACTTCAAACTACCACAAGGACTCCAATCTTATGTCCACGGTGTACACGATAACAATTGGTTAATTGTCACAGGAAGAATGGGTGGTCTTCATGGATTTGTAGAAAATAGCACAAATAACTTTCCCACCAGCGAGCAGAACACGACTGTTTTCGTCGTGGACCCTATCAGAAAAAAAACCTTCTCGCGTTCATTACGAGATCCAAAATCAGGCCTGACGCAAGCACAAGTAGACTTGCTCTCTGTCACAGCTGCACAAGGGTATCAGTCCGGAGACACATTATACATCACCGGAGGCTACGGCCTTAACTCAGCCACAGGCAATCTCGATACCAAAAATGCCCTGACAGCCATTGATATTCCGGGACTGATCCATTGGGTGATAAATCCATCCCCAGGTGAAACCGCAGCCCAGCATATTCGTCAAATTTTCAATGACATCTTTAAGGTAACCGGCGGATACATGAATCAAGCGGGGGAAAATCCCACTTTGCTGATTTTTGGACAAGAATTTCAAGGGTTCTATGATGACCCTTCACAACAACCACCGGAATTTCATAAGTATACAAGGCAAATTCGTCGTTTCTATATTAATGACGATGGCGTGAATCTTTCAATTACTCCCGAAAGTCCCTTGCCTGCAACTCCCGATCCCAGCTTCCGTCGAAGAGATCTGAACGTCGTACCTGTGATAAGCAAGGTGAATAACCAATTAAAGCGTAGTTTTGTGGCCCTTTCCGGAGTGTTTACACGCACAACCGGAATTTGGACTGTGCCAGTGGAAATAGCGGGTAATGGAACCCCATCCATGGCAGATCCCTCTCTTCCATCCACGTTCAAGCAGGGAATGAATAGCTATGATTGCGCCACTTTTGGAATGTTTTCCGAAAAGAACGGATCTATGTATATCGTTTTGTTAGGAGGCATAAGTTTTGGTTTCTTTGAAAAGACAGGAGAAACTTTACAATTCAAGACGGATGCGATGATTCCGTTTATTAGTCAGACAACCACAATTCGGATTGATGCCTCCGGAAAATACACTCAGCATCTGATGCGCAATGGCGGATTCCCCAATATTCTTTCTAAGAAGGTCCATCCAGGCAATCGTCTGCTCTTTGGATCGGAAGCTGAAGTAATCTTGCGAAATAAGGTCCCTAAGTATGATAACGAGGTTCTTAAACTGGATAAAATCAAGAAACCGACAGTTATTGGGTATGTTCTAGGGGGCATTGCAAGTACTTTACCTAACACGAATACACAGGCGGATTCTTTTCCCTCACCTTATCTCTTCGAGGTGATCGTAGGACCCGCCTGCCCTTGCCATTAATTATGGAGTTATCAATATGACTGCTATTCATAAATTAGATGATTTCCCGGATTATAAATGGCTTACCCAACAGTACACGGTCATTTTGGACGAATTAAAAAAGAATTCATTTTGGATGAACTGGGGAAGCGATAGTTACGATCCTATTGGACATTGTAAATTTCTTCGAGGATCCTGGACTGTCTGTCCTGTCTATTTTGGAAACTATAATCCCTATATGATGAAAATTCCTGGATCTATTGATTTTGACTTAGATGAACTCATTAAATCATTGCCGTTAAAATTTCCTGAAACAATTAAACTTCTTAGAAATATTAAAAGCCTGAATTTCTCTGCGTTTTCTCGCTTGCATCCCCATAGCAAGTTAGAGCCGCACAAGCACACAAATCCGAACGCTTTAATTTTTCATTTGGGACTTGTTATCCCGCCAGGAAACACATGCGGCTTAGAAGTGAACGGCCAAATCCACACATGGACAAAACCGGGCGACGCTGTCATTTTTAATGATAATTTTGAGCATCGTGCCTGGAATAACTCCGATGAAGAGAGGATTATTCTCTACGTAGATTTCGCCCTATGAACAATCTTGATATCTCGGATATCTTGTCAAAAGTCGGTCTACATAACTATAAAAAATGTGAGTTAGTTGCAAAGGGATTTGAAGCCTTTTTATACCTTGTAATTGATTCAAAAGGACAAAAGCTAGCATTAAAGCTCTATCCTTTTTTAACAAGTCAAGTTCAGAATGAATGCAGTATCCTTAGATACCTTGAAAAATATAAATACCTCTCGCCAAAATGTTTTCAATCCGGTTTTACTAAAAATAGTAGCTTTATTGTCTTGGAATGGAAGAAGGGAATTTCTTTAATAGAAGCATGCCAAAAATTCCCAAAAAAAATCTTAGATCTAGGCTTTTAATTTGGTCAATGGCAGGCCCGTTTGCATGAGATACCTTTAGATGAGATAGACATGCTATTTCCTTGGTCTCCATCTGTGGGACATCCTATCCTTGAACAACAGATTGAGCGTCAAGCTGTAAAGTCAGCGATCTGCCATTTTGATTACCATCCTATTAATGTTATGGTGGAAGGCGATCAACTTAACGGCATCCTTGATTTTTCATTAGCAACATTCGCGGACCGCAGAATCGACATAGGGATTACCCAAACTTTTTTAGATGTAGGATCTTTGTTATATCCTATGGACTCTTCACACGTAAAATTGCTCTCCAATGCATGGCAAGAGGGCTATAAAAGTATTTCAGGAGACTTTCCTCTTGAACCGATATTTCATGCGTGGGCAGCTTGTTATCTTTTAAATAGATATACACATTATCCCCTCAAACACGACAATTTCCCATCGTTTTTTAACGCCCTGGAAAAATATGTAAATCGATTAATTTCTGAGTATTAAGGACCTCGCCTTCGCTCATGGCCGACTTAAGAAAATGTACGGTGACACACCATGAAATGTGGTCAGCACGGTGACATTAATCTTGTCTTTTTGGGGTTGCACTGGCTCCGGCTAAAATTCCACCATCGACTGTCAATTCAATGCCTGTGATGTATTTAGATTCATCAGAAGCCAAAAATAGCACAGCGTTTGCTACCTCTTCAGCTGTTCCCATTTTTTGCATGGGAATATCTTTGGCAATTTCGGTCATCCTGATCTCTCGATAAATCGGGCAAGATAGGTTTAATATATCATCTCGATTGGAAAGATCAAGAGCTTGTGCCCAGAACTTATAGGTAGGTCTTGCTTAAAATGTATGATGTATCATACTATGCAAATAAGAGACAACGATATATTAGGAGGGAGTAAAAATGGGCAGAACAGCGACATCCTCAAGGCGAAGAACAGCATCGAGAAAGCCAAGGAAAATGCAGAAAAGAAAAGTCGATTTACATCTTGATGATTTTGAAGGAGCTAAGGCTCACGATCCTCTAGCATATCTAACCAGTATTGATAACATTGGAAAAGCTATTGTTGAGTGCCTAGAGAATAATGACCCCGAAGGAGTTATGGAAGTCATAGCAACCTATCTAGAGGCGGTAAACAAAACTAAGCTGTCTAAAGATCACGCGCTGCATAGACAAACTTTATATTCAGTCTTAAGACACAAAAATCCAACAATTAAAACATTAGCAAAATTAATGCACAGTTATGTTGTTTAGATGCATTTCCACCTTCTTATAATATTGTGTCATGTAATCATAATATTGTTTAGCTAATTCTGGATTATCAAAAGGCATAGCTTTCCAAATGTCTAATTCATTTCTCTGACAAGTTCTAACGTGAAATCCAATAGGCATGTCGCTAATTGCATTTACATTTAATTTTTCACACATCATGAATAAATTCTTATCTGGTATCTGTGCGCTCATAAAGCTCTCCCAAAATAGAGACCGAACTCGAGGAATTTACAGCCATTTTCCCTTCCACACACTGCCGTAGACACAACACAGCGAGGGCTTGTACAACCTTTGATTGTGCTGCGGTGCACCATTTTACGCCAGTTTTTTGCAGCCAAGCGCATAAAATTTGCGCAAAAAAGCAAAGAAATCTTGTACGAGAAAGCGCATTTTGTTAAGACGACTTCACATACGCTGCCTAAAATTTATTCGCTCGCGTTATAGCAACCCAAGGAGGAAGCAACAATGAAAATCAAATTTATTACCCTCGCTTTAGTAACTGCGACAGTCACTCTTTTTGGCGAACAACAATGCAAAACAAACGGCAAACCCAAAATAAAGAGAATAACAGCAGATATCGTAGTGGTGGGTGGTGGAGCGGCAGGTTGCGTATTGATGAACAAGCTATCGGAGAAAGGTCGCTTTTCAGTAATAGGAATAGAGGCCGGGGCAAATTTAACAACTGATCCGGCAATCGAAGCTGTCGGTCTCCCGGCATTCTTATTGGCTGGGACATCAGCGTACAAGTATTTTTGGCCAGGATGGAAACAAACCGTACCACAGCCAGGGCTCAACGGTCGAGTAAGTGATTGGACAACAGGAATGCTGTTGGGTGGGGGCTCATCGATCACCGGATTATACTATGGTCGTGGATCGAATGCCGTGTACTCGCGTTGGGAAGAAGTTTCAGGCAGCGACAACTGGAGTCTGGACAAAATTCTGGCAACCTTCAAGAAACTTGAGAACTACCAAGGATTGACAATCACACCAGGAGCACGAGGAGACAAAGGCCTTCTCAGTGTGTTACAGACACCCACGATAGCGCAAATGACAACGGACAGATTATTACCGGCGTCAGAGCGCGCTTTCGGTCCTTTAGTTCCAGGCCCTAAAGTTCCAACAGTGGTGGACTATAATGATCCGAGTGTAGTGAACTGCATAGACCCTCGTACTCAGTGGTTTATTGACCCCTCAGGTACCAACCCAAAACGATCGAGTAGCGCAACAGCATTTTTAAATAGCTCTGTTATGACGCCGGAAGGTCACGGAGTGAACGGACACAGACTGCGTGTGCTCTTCGAGTCGGTAGCTGTGAAAATCGTATTTGACAAACATGGACGTGCCAAAAAAGTAAAATTTTTACAAGACGGTCAACTTTGTGAAGCACGAGCTCGGAAAGCTATTGTTTTGTCGAGTGGCATCAACAGTAGCAAGTTGCTACAGCTTTCGGGCATAGGTCCTTCGGAAGCGCTAAAGAACGCAGGGATCAAGCCCATTTTCATCAATGAGAACGTAGGGAAACATCTCCAAAACCATCCGCTCATCTTTATAACGTTGGACGCAGATCCCAATGATATTGGCGTACCACCCGGAGCACCATATGCATTTACAATCAACAATGTCTACTTGCCAGTAGTGGGAGGCAGTGCCAGCGACCCGCGAATGCTACAGATTTTGTTCGAATATGTACCAAAAACCGGAGGGCTGGGTCCGTTTGTAGTCATTGGATTTGAACTTTTGAACCCAAAGAGTGAGGGTAGTGTCACAATCCAAAGTGACAACTCATTTCAGATAGCCGCCGCGGACGACGCCTTTTACCAAAATCCTGTAGACCTGCAGAATATGAAGAATGCCATCCAGGTTTATATTAAAAATCTGCTAACACAACTAGCCCTCGTAGATCCGCCTTACTACAAACCCGTTCTAATAGACCCGATCAACTTTGTCGATTTTACTTCCGATGATTCAGTTGTGTCATACGTAAAAAATAACAGCAATCTCTCACTGGATGTACACCACTTCACATCGCACTGTAAAATGGCTCCTCTGAACGCCGGAGGTGTGGTAGACGGCGACACACGAGTTTATGGCACAAAAAACGTTTTTGTAGTTGACGACTCCATCTGTCCGGTGATTCCCGATATGAATACAGCAGGACCAGCTATGATGATCGGATTACGGAGTAGCGAAATTCTGAAACGTGTCTTGGGCAAATGAACTAAAAGCCAGAATCAGATTGCACTGATTTTTTTGACAACTAAATTCACTTTAGATTAAGAAGACCTAAAATTAAGCAAAGGAGAAAAGTGTGATTCAAAAAATTGGAAAGAGGCTCTCCTTTTTTATCTTATTGTTCTCTTTCTACAGCAGGCTCTACGCGGCTCCTTGCGCAGATTGGGCCTTATTGTTACCTCCTGCCCGCGATGCTGCTATGATGGCTTTCGATACAACAACCGGTCAGACGATTCTCTTTGGAGGTTTCAGTAATGGCCAAACATTGAATGATACCTGGAACTGGGATGGGACCAAGTGGACGCAGCTTTTTCCTGCAAATTCCCCGCCTGCCCGCACAAATGCTACCATGGCTTTTGATGCAGCAACTAATCGGATCATTCTCTTTGGAGGTTCCGGCAATAGTGGAAATTTAGCAGACACGTGGAGTTGGGATGGTACGAATTGGACACAACTTTCCCCTGCTAATTCCCCCTCTGCCCGCTCACTTGCTTCCATGGCCTTTGATTCAACAAACAATCAGCTGATCCTCTTCGGAGGTCTTAGTAATTTTTCCTTAAATGACACCTGGAACTGGAATGGTACTAATTGGGTACAGCTTTCTCCTACAACTTCCCCTCCTGTCCGTTCGAGCGCTACCATGGCTTTTGATTCAACAACCAATCAGATGATTCTCTTCGGAGGTATCAGTTCCGGATTCTTGAACGACACTTGGAACTGGGACGGTTCGAATTGGACGCAGCTTTCTCCCACAACTTCCCCTCCCGGCCGCCAAGTCGCTTCCATGGCGTATGATCCGGCCATTAATCAGATGATTCTCTTTGGAGGAACCAACGGTAGCGGGACCTTAAACGATACGTGGAACTGGGATGGTACGAATTGGACACTACTTTCTCCTGCTCACTCCCCTTCTGCCCGCTTTAATGCTTCCTTTGCCTTGGATGCAAACAATAAACTAATTCTCTTTGGCGGCATAAATGGTGCTACTTTTGGCGATACCTGGAGCTGGAATGGGACCGATTGGGTGATACTTTCTAATCCTCCCGCTTCTCGCTCATTCGCTTCCATGGCCTTTGATTCAGTGAGCAATCAGATGATTCTCTTTGGAGGTTTCGGCAATAGTGGAGCGTTGAATGACACCTTTAACTGGGATGGGACCTTTTGGACACAGCTTTCTCCTTCAACTTCTCCGCCTGCCCGAGGAGCTGCGTCTATGGCCTTCGATCCTGTAACCGATCGGTTGATTCTCTTTGGAGGCTTCGACAATAGTATGTCGGCCTTGAATGAGACCTGGAACTGGAATGGGAGCACCTGGACAGAGCTTTTTCCTTCAACTTCTCCTTCCAGTCGTGGAGGCGCTTCCCTGACGCTTGATTCTGCAACCAACCAACTGATTCTCTTTGGAGGCTTCGACAATAGTTTTTCGGCCTTGAATGAGACCTGGAACTGGAATGGAACGACCTGGACGCAACTTTTTCCTGCTACATCACCACCTGCGCGAGCAAACGCATCCCTGGCCTTTGATCTTGCGACCAATCAGCTGCTTCTTTTTGGAGGCTTCGATGGTAGTAATGATCTGGGCGACACTTGGAACTGGAATGGAACAACTTGGACGCAACTTTTTCCTGCTACATCACCACCTGCCCGCTCAGATGCTTCTATGTACTTTGATCCAGGGACCAATCAAGTGATTCTTGAGGGAGGTGCCGGCTTTAATGACACCTGGAGCTGGGATGGGATGACATGGGCGCAGCTTTCTCCCACTACTTTCCCATTATTTGACGATGGCGCTTCCATGGCCTTTGATTCAGCAACCAATCAGATGGTCTTCTTTGATACTGTAAGCAACACCTGGAACTGGTCGAGCTTTCCTGCCTTCTTTGCTGTGGCAACCCCTTCCACCGAATCGATTGCGAGTGGAGGAACAACATCTATTGCCTTAAGTTCAAATGTTTCAGGCGCGACGTTTAGTTGGACCGCTTCTCCAGTTGGCGTCTCCGGCGCCTCAAATGGAACTGGACCATTGATCGCACAAACCTTAACGAGCAACTCAACGTCTTCTGGCAAAGTCACTTACACCATTACACCTACAAGCCCAGGTGAATGCCAAGGATCGCCCATAACTGCAGTTGTGACAGTCGGACCCGGGACCCCGATCAACCCACCCACAAACTTGAGAGGGTGCAGGATTGCGGACCGATTTCTAAATCAAACAGATTTTATCAATATTATCACATGGCAACCTCCCCAGGGAGGAGTAACTCCTGTTTCCTATCGCATTTATCGCAATGCTCAATTAACCAAACTTGCTGCTGAAATTCTTGCCGGTCGACCACTCAAATTTAAGGATGACTGCCGCCATTCTCGCACCACACATACCTATTATATTGTCTCTGTCGACAGATCTGGTAATCAATCTAATGCAGTGAGTGCCTCAATTGAAAGGCGTAACAATTGAAAAATCTCGAATGCTTTGTAATTTGTTGAAGTGAACTCTTTTCATTTAGCAACACGGGAACTCCAGCGCTCCAAGCCAGGGCTACTGCTATGACAATCTCGCCGCAGACACTTTTTCTTCTTGTAGATATCTACTGTTTATTATAAACGTACTCTTTTAGGCTCTCAACTTACTTTAAGGAGAAAATATGCTACCCAAATCGCTATCCAGGATTGGACAAGGTGCCTTTCTGTTCTTCTCGGTGATGTCAGCACACCTCTATCCTGCAATACCCATAACGTGGATTGCCACCTCTTCTCATGATTTAAATCTCAATACGAATTGGAGGCCTCCGACAATACCAGGTTATGCTGTTTTTGATTCTACGATACCTGGCGTTATCCTGACGCCTGTAGCAAATTCAAATTTCTCACCGGATGATTTTGATTTTATTAATAGCGCTCAGGCATTTACATTCACATTTAATAACTGCCAACTTCAGTTTTTCGATCAAGGAATATTAGGAGCACAAACAAATACTACCATTAATTTGAATAATAATAACAATAACTTGTCTGATCAATTATCATTTAATGGTTCCAGCAATTGCACCTCTGGCAGTGCAACCATCTCGATGACGAATGCTTCTACGCTCACTGGATCCTCTTCGAGTATTGCGCGTGGTGTCATCAGTTTTGATCAACTCTCTGCCAACAACACATTATCAATAGCAACAGGTGGTAATTTCACAGTGCTTAACACGGGCACGGACAACAGTACAGGGTCAGGCAACAACGAGATCGCTGTAGTTGGCAACAACCAGGGGAATTTTCAAAATATTAACGCTGCCGATAATGTGTCCTTTTCTCTTTTCAATACAGGTGTAAACAATAATGCAGGAACAATACCCAGTTATATTGGACTTATCTATGGTAGGCAATTCATTGCTCAAGATTTAACTGCCGGAAATTCTTTTTCACTCAGTACCTCGAATGAAGGGACCGATCAAAGCACTAGTACAGTTCAAAACCTTGTCGGATATATCGCAGAGAATCAAATAGAAGTCGATGGGGTCTGTGCTGTAGGCAACTCTGCATCGTTCACGGCTGTTAATAGTGGAATAAACAGCGGCACTGGAAACAATAATGCTATTGGATATATAGCCAACGGTATTCAAGGTTATTTTGGACAAGTCAGTGCAGGTGACTCTCTTAACATCAATATGTCTAACACGGGAGTAGACAGCGGCAGCGGTAGCGGAAGCAATGACGTCGGATACCTGCATGACCAATTCGAGATCCAAAACGGATTTACTGCTGGAAATAAGGCATCCATTACAGTCTCTAACAGCGGGAACAACAGTAGCGTCAGCGGGAACAACAGTAACATAGGATTTCTCGGCGATAGCCAGATAAGGAGTCTTTCAACATTCGTGGCTGGGAATGATCTAACTATAACCGCGACTAACGTAGGGGTGGATACAAGCACAACTACAACGAATAATCATATAGGCTATGTAGGCGAACAAATTAAATTTGAAGACGTCAGCATCGTCGGGGACAATGCCACTATCTCTATTAGTAACAGCGGCACCAGCAGCAACTCTAACAATTTTACAGGATACGTTAGCTTCCACCAATTGTATGCACAACAACCCTTCACCGCAGGCAATAACCTGCAACTGTCTGCAAGCAATATTGGAAACATTGCTAATAGCCATGCCGGTTTTGTAGGGAACGCACAATTACTCTTTAATGATAGCTTTACGATGGGCAATGGGAGTCTCTTGTCTGCCTTCAATAGCGGAACCATTAACGGTTCGCAAATTATTCTGACTAATGGATTTAATGTCACCAGCGGAAGGGCGCAGATTCGGGCAACCAATCAAGGAAACTTCTTAGGATATGGCATTGCCATCTCTGGTAATAATTCCGGAGGCAATGCAGTTATTTCTCTGGAGAATTCTACAATGACGATTGATACAAATTTCCCCACCTTCACTATCGGTGGCCTCAATGGAGATGGCAGTAGCACGGCGCAATCCACTCCTGCAATCATTATCAATACGGATCAAGATGTTAATGCCAATTTCGCAGGAACGATCCAGGACAATTTTAGCAATCCTACAGCTGTGATCAAGTCAGGACTTGGCGCTCAGCAGCTGTCTGGTACAAACACTTATGCAGGCCTGACAACAGTGCTAGAGGGTACATTAAACCTTACAGGCTCTATAGCAAATGCTCTGGATATAGAGGCTGCAGGAGTATTGATAGGAACGGGAAGTGTAGGAGGCATTGTGACCAACAATGCCGGGACGATCGCCCCAGGCGAAAGCATTGGTACCTTGCATTTCTTAAGTAGTTTTACCAACAATAATGGCAATTATAACCTTGAGGTCAATGGCGCCGGCCAGAGCGACCTCATTGCTGTGACAGGGAATGCAAGCATCAATGGGGGAACGGTCCTGGTAAGCTCTGCGGATGGCACCTACAGATTCCAGACCCCCTACACCATTCTCTCAGCAAATAGTGTGACAGGGAAATACGCAAGAGCCGTGGGCGTCTCCCCCCTTCTCAAGCCAATCTTGAGCTATGGCCCTCAGGATGTATTTGTGACACTGTTTACAAACATCGCTAAAGCCGCCAAAACACACAATCAACGTGCCATCGCCAATCAATTGGACGGTATCATCTCACCCAATGCCCAACAGACACTTTTGTTATCACAGCTGATCGATCTGCCTCTAGATGGTGCCAGAGAGGCCCTAGACAGCTTGTCTGGCTACCAGCATACAACTGATCTTTTCACCTCTCTGCTCATCAATCGACAGTTCATCAGACGAATGTACGACTCCCAACGCTATATCGTAACGACCGAACCCGATTGCGACCCCTGCTGCTGCAGTGCCCTCACAACCTGGCTAGAGGTGGAGGGAGCCTATACCCGATGTCACGGCAACGAAAATGCCCATGGGTTTAAGGTGGATGGATACGATGTAACGGGAGGGATCCAAAAAACTTTCTGCTGCGACTTTACACTAGGGCTTGCAGGATCGTACGAAGATGATAAACTGCACTATAATCGTGGAGGAGGAACTGACAAGTCCAAGACGTGGTTTGGAGGCATTTATGGCCTATATCGCCCCGCATGTTATTACGGACTTATCGATTTTGCCTGCAGCAGCAGCCACCATAAGCTCAACCGAAATATCGATGTCGGCACGCTGCATTTTAGCGCGCACAGCAAACCAAAAACCCATCAATACACCCTCTACGGCGAAGTGGGCATCGATTGGAACATGGCTTGTTGGCTCATCCAACCTTTTGTCGGCATTGAGGGAGCATGGTACAAGCGCAACCATATTACTGAAAACAATGCCCAAGGATGGGGGCTGGATGTGAATAAGAGAGAGCATTCTGCTGCTGCCACACGCCTCGGACTACACTTGTCCACTTCGGAGGAGTACTGTGTTGACATAAGGTGCGATCTTGCATGGAATGCACGTTTATCAGGTCATAAAAATAGGGTGAGGGAGAACTTCCAACAGTTTGGAAGCTGCTTCGACATTCAAGGAATAGATCTCACGACCAATAGTATAGACTACGCTTTGACACTATCAAAATCGATCTGCAATAGTCGTTGCAGAGTTTACCTCAAGGCTTCGGGCGAATCGTGGTTCCGAACGAACCAATACAATATTTTGGCAGGAATAGACTTTAGTTGGTAAGATGTATTTTTTTTCTACTTCATGTTAAAGAATTATGTTCTTAGGGATTTTTTTTATGGCTTCAATTTCCTCTCCCGTTCAAGACAATGGCTTAACCTATAACCCTGAACTCGAGCAAGAAATTACCCGTGAACTTGAAAATAAACTCAAAGCTAAAACTCAAGAACAACCAGTTTTGATCCTCATTGGTGGTTTTCAAGGCTCTGGAAAGTCATCATTAATAGCACGCATTAAAGAAATATATGATGCTAATGTCATTTCGACTGATTCTATTCGGCAACATCTTTTTAACAGAGGGATAAAAGTTTCGCCAGAATTTTCACAATATGTAATCAAGATATATAGTAATCTTGTAAAACAATCTCTGAAAAATAACTCAAATATTCTTATAGATGCAAATTCACATTCTAAGCGAATAGCTGAAATGGGGGAATTATTAAAAGAAAATGGTTCACACTATTCGATAGTAAAAATATTTCTAAATGCGTCTGAGACAACCCTTAGAAATAGAGTTAAGACTCGCACACCTATGGAGGGGTGTTATCAAGGAACTGAGAGTGATTTAAAAGCCGCACTTGCATCAACAAAAGTCAACCTCGAAGATTATGATTTGATTGTGGATACCGATGAATTGAGCGAAAGCCATGTTTTTGAGCTAGTTAATGATTTTATCTCACCTTATTTTAAACCATGTGTTTGATCGATCGGACCAAATGGACAGCGAGAAGCTGTGAAGCAAATGGAATTAACATACACTATCTCCGAACCGGTGGCAACAAGCCACCAGTTGTTTTGTTGCATGGACTAATGACGAATGGAGCGTGCTGGACTCCTTTGGCGCGGGCGCTGGAAGAGGAGTACGATGTTGTCATGCCTGATGCCCGAGGCCACGGGAACTCCAGTGCTCCAGACAAAGGCTATTGCTATGACAACCTCGCAACTGATGTCTTGAGCCTTATCGAAGCTCTCGGACTCGCCACACCAGTACTAATTGGCCATTCTATGGGAGGCATGACAGCGGCAGTGGTTGCCAATAAGGATCCCCAGCGACTCCGAGGGCTTGTCTTGGCCGATCCATGCTTTCTGACGCCACAACGTCAGCATGAAGTTCACGAGAGCGATGTCGCCGCTCAGCATCACAGAACTTTGAATCGGTCAAAAGAGGATTTCCTAGCCGAACTTCGATTTCGGCACAACCACCGTTCACACGAACTTATTGAACTATTGGTGCAGGCAAGATTCCAAACAAGCATGCATGCTTTCCAAGTTTTGACGCCGCCAAATCCTGATTATGTGCAGCTGATCAAAACCCTCGATATTCCGAGCCTACTCGTTATCGGTGATGCGGGTGCAGTAGTTTCCCTTGCAGTGGCCTCAGAACTTGCTAAACTCAATCAACGCTTGGGGGTCACACAGATCGCCGAAGCTGGTCATGGAGTTCCCTATGATCAGCCTGAGCGTTTTTCAGCCCACGTTAAAGCTTTCTTACGCTCGCTCATCTAAAAAAGCTAAATAGCTTATCCAAGATACTTAAATCAATTTTCTCGCGTGAGTTAGGGGAACAAGGATACGTTGCGATACAAGCTTTCAATGCACCTTCAATAGTACCGTCAAGATACGGCTGCCCTGGAAAAAACCAATCTTCTGGATCATATTTTCGTATGAAATTGAAAGCGAACATACACGAGGTTAAGTCCATTAGTGATACCTAACACTTTCATTACGTGCCCGTCTTTTTTTGGCTTTGAATACAAATGGTTTGCAAAAATTGAGTTGACCTTTGTTCGCAAACTTGCTAACATGATATCATAGGGGTGATATGCCTAAAACAAAGGTTGTCTTCTACAAAGATAAGGATGGAACAACTCCAACACTTGAGTGGTTGGATACTATTCCAAAGAAAGCGCGTTTGAAGTGTATCAAAAAGATTGAACGACTAAGAGAGGAAGGTCATCAATTGCGCAGGCCCGAAGCAGATTTACTCAGAGATAAGATTTATGAATTAAGAGCAAGTTTGCAGGGCATTCACTATAGAATCCTCTATTTTTTTCATGGTAATGTAGCTGCCGTGTTGTCTCATGGGATTGTGAAAGAGGACTGTGTGCCTCCTATAGAGATTGACAGAGCAATACAACGCCGGAAAAATTTCGAGAAGGATCCAAAAGCATATACATCGATAGGAGAAATAATATGACAAAAGAAAAAAATAAACAAACAGATGATGCAGTTGAAATTCTGTATCACCGTTATGTTAAAGATGACCCTGAGACCCTTGCTGAACTGGAAAAAATTCAAGCTGATAATGATGTGGCAAGAAAGATTTACGATCTTCGCACGAAAGCAGGACTTTCTCAGAGAGCACTTGCTAAGTTAGTTGGAACTACAGCTTCTGTTATTTGTCGGTTAGAAGATGCAGATTATGAAGGACACTCATTGGCTATGCTTAATCGTATTGCTACTGCTCTCGATAAACGAGTTGAAATTCGCTTTTTACCTATTAAAGGGAACTCGCATTCAAGACGTACTTATGCAAATCATTTGTCAAAGCGACGTTCAAAGTCTTCATCTACATCATCGGCAAAACGGAGAGTGGCTAAATCTAAACATTAATCAATCAGGTTTTACTCTCAGAGAGAAACCGTACTTTTTTGCAACACACGATTGACATTTGTCGTTCATATGTAGTGAGATTAAGCTAAAATCTTACTACACAAGAACGACATGAAACTCATAGGACGAAAAAAAGAACTCGCTTCTCTAGAGCTTTCATTAAAGAAATAGAAAAGAAGATCGATCGTTGCCTAATCATCTTTGATTCCTGCCATTATTGTATCCGTCATTATAACCACTGGAATATCCACTACTACGGCCTTTTTGGTAACCAAGATCATAGCCATTTTTGTGACCAAGTTTATACTGCTCATTAGCAAATTCTGATAGCTTATCCACAACACCATGGGCTTCTACAGGAAGTGCATAGGCAAGCTTTCCATTTCTTTTGTTTTCTATAAGGTAAGCTGTATTATGTAAACATCCCTTTACATATTCACTTGCATCCCCACTATAGGACCAATTATGCGAATAAACTTGTATAGGATCTGAAGCCTGCCAATCACTATGAGTTGTAAGAAATTGGTTATCGGGTTGTTCAGGATTAAGATTGTTCCACCATTCAGACAGGGTTGCATTATTTTTATCAACTTGAAAAAGATACCAAGAACTGTTTTCTAACATAATGGTTTGTATTTCCTGATAGAGACTGCGTATGATACGAGTAGAGGGAGCAATAGGATTGTCAAAAAATTTAGCGGCAAATTGTACTTTAGGTAGGCGTAGATCATTCGGACATACAACTTTAGCAAATGCTAGCTGACCTGTAACAGTGTTTCTTAGGAGATATGGATAATCAGAGAAGTAGACTGTTTCGGCTTCGTAAACTTGAATGGTTGAACCAATGCCCCACGAAGGCAATTTAAAATAAAAACAATCATCAAATTCGTTATCTACTGGGCTTTGGTTGTTCCACCACTCTGACCAAGTTTGTTTCCTCTTTCCGAGCGGCTTTATCAACCAATAGGAATCATTCTCTAACCAAACTATCCACTCATGGTCTAGAAAGGATTGCCCAACTAATGTATGCGACTCTCCTACAGGATTTCCAATAGGCAATAATCCTGCAGAGGCATAAAGAGGAAAGAGGATGTAAAGGATTAATAAAGATAAGTATTTTCTCATAAGATTCACCATGCGTTTGAAATTTCTGCTTAACGATATTATTTTAGAACTTTTTTCACAATTTTTTTTGCACTCTAGAGTTTAAAATTGGAATGCGTTGAAAAGAAAATTTGCTTAAATCATTCATTGTCAATCATTTATGGAATGTAAAATCCACAGGATGGTACTTTTGTCCTCCTTAGAAGTGATGTATGGGAAGATGACTATGAAGTGATCTCTATTGACGACTACGATGGATTTAAAGCAGGTCGAATGAATGTCCTATTAGCCACAAGAAAAGGTTCGGGTCAACAGTTTCTATTAGCTTCATGTCATGGGCATTCTACTAAATCCGAAGATGGTCGCTTACAGATCAGTCTAATAATGGAGAAATTTCATCAATTATCTAATGGAAATCTTCAGCTGCTAACAGGCTTGCAAACCTGATACAAGTTAGCAAGCCTGACACCAGTTACCAGTTATTACTCACGCTACTTGTAATTCGAGATTTATTGGTGAGTGGGTAATTTCCAAAAATTCCCTAAACTGTAAAGCAAAACGAGTATCTTTAATGAATTCCGCCATAAGCAAGCGGATTACCAACTCTGTGGTTCCCGGCATCCCTGTAGCCTTGTTCCCTTTACTTTCCCATCCAGAAATGGTGGCGTGGGTCTTTAATCCCAACATGGTTGCAAAATCCTTTTGGGATAATTCCATATAACCTCGAATAAAAGAAAGCTGGGCACCTGAAAAATGAGCAGGAAGGCGCAAAAGAATTTTAAAAACCTGGTCTTCAAGTGCACGATGATTAATGTCCGGCAAAACTTCCCCACGAAATTTACGAGTTTTTATCCCAATCAAATCAATCGGGAACCCCAATCCACTGTATCTCAATTTTTTCATGCTATATCTCCAAATGAATTACAGTGATCACGATAAGATGGCTATCTTCAATAATGGCGATACAAACTCTGGCTTGTTCACCATCTAGAGTTATAAAGCAAACGACATTAAGAGAATTAGAAATTCTGGACATTATTCACAGGGGATTTTTGCTAAAGTTTTGAATGTAAGTGTGAAAACAGTTCAGTCTTGGGAATCAGGCGACCGCATCCCTAGCCATGCGGCATTACGCCTTCTAGAGGTAGTAGAAAAAGGATTTTATCCACCTCCATTGATTCAAAGAAGAGCACGGCTTTGACCGATTACTGCACCAAGCGATACTTACGTATGTCTTCATTTGCAGCTTTTGCAAAATCGATCATTGGTAAATAGAGATCGTCGATAAATTGCTTCTTCAGGTCCTGATCAATGGCAGGGTCATTCCAAATATTATTAATTTCCTTCTGACATGCCTGCATCGACTTGTAGGCTTGCTTAAGACATAGCACGGCCTAAAAGGCGAGCCGTGCTCGAAGTGTAATTCTTGTACTGATACTTGGCGACTAATCCCTCTTTGCCTGCGGGAATGATTCTGGAGCCAGTGAAAGAGCTTTTGTTAGCCGCTGTTCGGATTTTTATTACCAGTTGCAAAAGACTATCTAATTACGCTTAAGCCAGAGTATGATGGTCAATTCGAATTTAGCCATGTTACAATAGGATTTTTAGAAGAGCAAAACTTTGACTGATTATTGCACCAAGCGAAACTTACGCATGTCTTCATTTGCAGCTTTTGAAAAAAAGAGTAGCGCCTCAAAGTGGCTAGGCACTCCCGAACACGGGATTAATTGCTTGGTTATCGCAGTTCTGATGCCGCAGATCAATCGCCACTGAATCTGCTACTTGAACACGAGGTCGCTACTCAAAGGGGCCGTTGGACTCAGGACTCCTCCGCCGGTTGCACCCTGCGGACTGCTTTACTTATAGTCCAATTACATGACAATACAAGAACCAATTTCATTTGTCATTATTTGCTAGGTTCTCAATTTGTTCACATCTATCTAAAATCCTTGGTAAATCCTATTCATACAAGTCTACTAAAAGGGAGTCCAGAGGGTCTTCGACCCTTTGGCAGGGGTTTTTAGGGGACAGAGTCCCCTAAACCGGTTCGCGCCCTGCGGGCTGCTTCACTTCGAGTCCAAACGCGAGCCAAATCGTTGGCTCGCTCCGCCCCGCAAAAAAACTTCGTTTTTTTTGGGGGCGGTTGGACTCGAACCAACGGAGACCGAAGTCGAGGGATTTACAGTCCCTTGCAATTGCCGCTATGCGACGCCCCCACAAATTGCTGACAGTAGGAATTGAACCCACAACCGTCCGATTACAAGTCGGGTGCTCTACCAATTGAGCTATGTCAGCATATGAGCGTCTCTTATAACAAACTCATCTGTTTACGTTCAACAAGTTATTGCCAAACCTCTTCGAGCATGTTAAAATTCACATTACCCGAGGTTTTTATGAAAAAATTCCTATTCGTTGTCCTTTCCGTTTTAACACTTCAACTAGATGGCTCCAATTTCACCGACAAATATCCCGAAATTCTATGGCTCGCAGGCGACGATGTCAGAAAAACCGAAGAGGCTCAGTCTACCACCGCAAATAACATCGAACTCATACGCACCTTAACAAGCCTACACTGCCTACACATGATCCTAGAGGGCAATTACGTCGACTTCACCAAAGCACAACCCGAAAATGTACGCCTTTCAAAAACAAGCTTTAACACCATTCATGCTGAAGGTGTACGCCTTCTAAATTGCCGCTGGGGCAACCTTTCCTCTGCAGAAATGCTGCAAGTGATGGAAGTGGCCTTGGTCCTGGCTGACATGGGAAAAAGTGAAAAAGCAAGAGATTGCTTTAAAGCTCATGGGGTCACCGCTCCCGATCACGACGACTTTTACGAAGAGGCCTTGAAAGTATTAGTGCAATACCCAGAGCTGGCTCCATCGTTCATGCAGCTGCCTGATCCAGCACGGCAATTGCTCGTAATTGTTGGCCACATGGCTCACTACGGCCATATCACCCATCTTGAAGGTGGGCCTTCGATGTTCACAAAGCTGCGTACAAGCGATCTGGCACGGAAAGATCCCATCGCCCTCTCTTTCGACCTTTTCATCCACACTTGTGATGTGGCAGGAGCTTTAGGCCATGTGAACAACAACGGGTCTTTGACATATACTGAGCCCACCCATAAGGCGATGCAGGCAATGCAGGAGTCAGTACGACTTCTCGCAGATCCTAACAAGAAAGAGATCGATGCATACAACGCCTACCTAAGCAAGCGCGCGCAATGGTTAGGCTTATCTCTTGACAGACAAAATCTGGTCCTGGCAAGGCTGGGAGCTATGCTTCGTCTATTCACTGCCGCTGACGGCAAAGTGTTGGTACATGCATTATCTCAAATCAAGCCGAATGAAGTACGCAAACTTGTGGTGGCCTTTGACCCGCAAAGAGAATTCAAATGCACCCCCACCTATGTTCCAGCGGTCCTTGTCAACCTGAGCAACAATCAAACATTGGGAAATCGAGAAGAGCGTCTAACAAAATCGATCACTATTGGTGCACTTTTCGTTGCTGACGTCTTCCTGAAAGCAAATCGCGATGTACGGGTGCCGCTAAATTTTAATCGCGTCGCAGGTGTGGCAAAAACGGCCCCAGAGAAAATTAGAGAACCTTTTTCAATTGATAGAGAAGGCAACGTCAATCTCAATAGCAAGTAGCCAATCATTGTATAGCAGATTTTCTATCGAACACACATGTTGTGCGTAGGACATGCCTGAAGGCATTTTTTCTAAACCTTGGCGCATTTCATGCAAATGTTCTTCCTCTTCCAACAAAATCGATTTGACCGTAACTTTCGAACCCACTTTTCGCAATATTTCCTCATAGAGTGGATAGAGCGCTCGCGCACGCAGCTCGATGGCATAAGTAACCAGCAAGTAAGCGTACTCTCTGATGGAATGTCGGGGAACGTGAGCAAATAAAAAACGCGCAGTTAAGACGTCCAAACGCGATAGATAATGAAAAGAAGAATAGCCTCCTAGAATATGCTTTAGGGCATAATCTTCCAAAAATGAAGGTGAAACTCTCCTCATCTGCTTTTTGAGGTAGTGCGCGTGCCGAAACTCTTCGGCTGCATGTTTCAGCATCTCCTCCTTCACCAGAGTTGGATGCTCACAAGCGGCAATTTTTCGGGCTCCTGCATTTTCCAGATAGGATAGGGTGTTGAGCCATTTCACATGCAATTCTTTTGATTGCACGATCTGTTCAAGCAAATGTTTCATAGATCCTCCTCGAGAGTTTGAATGAGAGTTTTGTAAACGCGTTGCAATTCATCCTCCTGGATGCAGTAGGGAGGCATAACGTACACTACGTTGCCCAGAGGTCGAAGCAAAATATTGGAGTCCAAAAAAAATCGATACAACCGGTCACGTAAAGGATTGAAATAGGAAGCATTGGGCGTGTGATATTCCAAAACCAAAATTGTACCGAGAGATTCGCACCGCAAGAGTTTGGGATGATTTTTCCACTCGCTGCAAAATTGAGCATGAGAAAGCTCGATCCTCTTCCTTTGCATATAGTTATCTTCTAGGAGGTCTAGGCTGGCAAGCGCACTGACGCAAGCAATAGGGTTGGCTGTGTAAGAGTGTCCATGCAAGAACGCATCCAGCAGATGGGGAGATAAAAAAGCATCGTAAATTTTTTGCTGACAGGTGGTAACTCCAAGCGGCAAAAATCCCCCTGTCAATCCCTTAGAAAGGCAAAAAAGATCCGGAGTATGTTGTAGTTTTTCGCAAGCGAAAAGAGATCCAGTACGCCCAAAACCTGTCATGACCTCATCAGCAATAGTAAGAACATCGTATTGCTTGCAAATCTTGATAAGTTCATTCAAATGCTCTGCGGGATAAATGCACATGCCTCCCGCCCCTAATATGAGGGGTTCAAAAATGAAACAGGCCACTTTGCCCGTATCTAAAATAGTTTTAAGTTGTTCAAAAGAGGATGGGTCTATCTGCTCGACATCAAATAAATGGCGCCAGAAAGGTTTGTTAAAGCTATTTTTCCCGGCTGCGGACATCGCTCCAAAAGTGTCTCCATGGTAACTGTGCTTCAAACAAATGATTTTTGTTTTCTCTTTCCCTTGGTTATGCCAATACTGCAAGCACATTTTGAGGGCTACTTCCACGGCTGTTGAACCATTGTCGGAATAGAAAATTTTGCTCATGTTTCCCGGCAATAAATTAATTAGCCGTTCTGCCAGATCGACTGCAGGCGCATGTGTGAAGTCAGCAAAGATAAGATGTTCCAAATTTCGCGCTTGTTCAGCAATTTTCTCTGCGATGTAAGGGTGAGCATGGCCGTGCAAATTTACCCACCACGAGGAGATGGCATCTAGGTATCTCTCGCCACTCTCTGCAAAAAGATAGCTTCCCTTAGCCTTAACAATCGGAATGGGATCGAAAGCGGTTTGCATTTGTGTGAAAGGGTGCCAAACATAGTGCTTATCTTTCTCAGAGATGGCTGAAGGCACTTTTCCACTCCTGTGCATAGCGTTGGATCATCACTCGGTTTACACTCTGTTCCGGAAGTAATCGCGCCAAAAAAGGCATTTTAGATATTGCCAAAATGGCCTCTTCGGAATCGGGATTAGGCTCTCCATTAAAAATGACACCTAATATTGGAACATTTCGCAATTGCAGCGCTTGCCATGTTAACAGGGTGTGATTGATGCTGCCTAGATAGTGTTTCGAAACAATAATCCAAGAGGCATTCCACTTTGAAAATAGATCGATAACAAGCGTCGTAGTGGTGATCGGCACAAAAATGCCTCCCGCCGTTTCCATGACTAAGGGTCGTTCTGTTTTTGGTGGGCTAATTGCCTCAAAATCTAAACTTATGCCCTCAAGTTTGGCTGCAGCATGAGGCGACAAAGGAGCCATTAAAGAATAGTGTGGAGGGTGAACAACATCTCTACGCAACAATTGTTGAACAGTCTTAGAATCGGATTCAGCTCCACATTCAACAGGCTTCCAGTAATCTGCCTTCAAGATGGTCGCGACAATGCAGGCAACAACGGTTTTACCTACATCGGTCCCTTGACCTGTAACAATGATCCTATTCATTTTGTATCATCCTCAAGAGATCTTGCACCTCTTCTTTAGTATTGGAGGCATGCAGACAAATTCTGAGACGCTCTTTACCACGCTGAACGGTAGGACTGGTCAAAGCTCTGACATCGAAGCCCGTTGTCATAAGTCTTGCAGAGGCTTTTTTCACTTGCTCATTCCCAGAAATCATCACGGCTTGAATGGGTGTCTTTGAATCCGAAGCGAAAAGAGCAATGAGCTGTCGTAGATGTTTTCGCTGACTCTCCATTTGAGGAAATTGCTGATAGCTGTATCGAATCGCTTCCAAGGCATAGTACGGAAGGGCTGTTGTGTAGATAAATGAATGCGCGAAATTAATCAAAGTTTGCTTAAGATCCTTGCTGCCTAAAACGATCGCTCCAAATGCTCCCAGAGCTTTTCCAAACGTCACAACCTGCGCAAACAGTTCCTGGCACAATCCCTGCTGTGCCACCAAACCTCTCCCCTCTGGTCCGAACACCCCCACAGCATGCGCTTCATCCACAATGAGGTACGCATCATGCTGCTTTGCCAGATTGCACAGTTCTTTCAAAGGTGCCTGTGAGCCATCGGTCGAATAGACCGATTCCACACAGATGAATTTTCTTCTGCCTAAGTGCAACCTCTTTTTCAGATGCTCTACATCGTTGTGACGAAAGGGAACTCCCTTGGCCTTGCTAAGGCGTATGCCATCCAACATCGAAGCATGAATCTGTACATCGTAAAAAATCGCATCCTCTGTGTTAGCAATGGCAGTGATCAATCCAAGATTAGCCATATAGCCGCAATTAAAGAGCACACCTGCTTTATACCCATGAAAGCGGGCAATCTCCTCTTCAAGGTCTTCTGCTGCTTGTGAATTGCCCGTCAGCAATCTTGAACCTGTAGAACCCCTTTGAGAACATTCGAAATGAGTTTTTGCAAGTCCTAGATAGTCGTTGGATGCAAAATCGATGAGATCCTTTCTTAGTGATAAGCAACGCAAATTCCCTTGCTGCTCTCTTCTGGCTAATCTCTCATACATGCGTCAGTCCCAGAATCTCAAACATCTCGCGATCGCGATCCACAGGCGTGTTTGCAATGGTTAAAAGCTTTTCGCCGGCAAAAATCGAATTCGCCCCCGCAAAAAAACAGATGGTCTGTTCTTCTAGAGTCATTTCTAAACGCCCTGCCGAAAGCCTAATCATCGCCTTAGGCATCACAATGCGCGCAATGGCAACGATGCGTGCCATCTCCCATACAGAGACCTTCGGCTGATTCTCTAAAGGCGTTCCAGGTATTGCCGCAAGCCTGTTTATAGGAACAGATTCCGGATGAGGCCGGCGCCGACAAAGTTCCAACAACAGCTCTAGACGATCTTCAACGGTTTCTCCAAGGCCTAAAATCCCCCCACAACAAATGCTTAAACCCGCTTTTTCAACTACATTAAGCGTATCTTTCCTGTCTTGATAATTTCGCGTCGTCACAATCGTACTATAAAACTTCTCCGATGTGTCGAGGTTATGATTGTAGGCAAAAAGTCCCGCTTCCTTCAGCTTTAACGCTTGATGCTCCTTGAGCATGCCCAAAGTGCAACACACCTCCACACCCAAAGCAGAAATCTCCTGAACCATGCTCAAAATTTCGTCAAATTGCTTGCTGTCCCGCACCTCCCGCCACGCTGCACCTAAACACACCCTCGAAGCACCCTTCTGCACGGCCTTTCTGGCTTGATTCACAACTTCTGCCTTAGACAAAAACGGCTGCGCGCTCACTGACGTCTGATAACGCGATGACTGCGCGCAATATTTACAATCTTCGGGACAACCCCCTGTTTTAATGGAGATCAAAGAACAGACCTGAACCTTTCCAATGGTATGATGCGCGCCATGCACCTGATGTGCTTGCGAAAGAAGCTTCATGAAGGAAAGCTCATAGAGCTCTTGAAGTTCGGCAAAAGTCCAATCATGTTTCATAAGATAGAACATTTTCATACGAAATACCAAGAAGAGCAACCATTTTTTTGGAATTGAAAACCAAAAAGTAGTTTATGAAAATTATATTCTGATTTATATAAAAAGAATCGTCGCGAAAAACATCAAACTAAAAAGTAGTTGAGGTCATTATGCTTGAGGGTTTATGTGGCAACCGGACCATACAGAAAATTTTGCTATTTCTATTTGTTAACAACAAATGTTACGGCACACAGCTGCATCATCAGTTGAAAACCCCTTTGACACCCATTCAAAAGGCCCTTTTGCGCCTGGAAAAAGGCGGTGTCCTATTCAGCTATTGCGAAGGCAAAACGCGCCTCTATCAATTTAATCCAGGCTATCCTTTGTTACCCGAGCTCGAACAGCTTTTGAAGAAAGCGTACACCCTGCTGCCGAATCATGAGAGAAAGGCGTACTATGTGCCGAAAGAGAGTCCATCAGCCATGCTATTGAATCCCATCATGCAATCCAAGGTGATCCTTTCATTTTGGAGAAAATTGTCAAATGTGCGACAGCTTACATTCAATGCCAAAACCAAGTCCAAGAGTGGCTGGCAAGGGCGAGGCAAGGGGGAAGTTGTTGTTACCAAGGAGAATGAGAACACGCTGATTTTTCATGAGAAAGGCACATGGCAAGGCGATCAGAATGAGGTGGTCTTTAGCAATGTTTTTCGTTGGACCTTGGACAAGGAAAATGGAACCATCTCTTTAGAGCATTTGAGGCGGGGGGTGGATCATCCCGTATTTCTCTTTGATTTAGCTCCGACAGGCCCGCAGGCATTAGCCTCGGTGGATTCGCACCTTTGTGAAGGCGATACCTATTTTGGACAGATTTTTTTGGATCAGTATGGCGTGCGTTTGAATTGGCGTGTGATAGGACCCAAGAAAAACGAAGAAATCGATTATTTCTATGCGTAGTCTTGGGAGGCTCCTTTTGTGCACGAGCAGAAAATTAAACAGCAGCCCCTGCAACTGCTCCTTCAGCCAAGCTCTTGGCATCCCCCTCGCTTTTCCACTTCAATCCGAAATAAGGAAGATAACCTGTGACGACCCCTTTTATTTTCTGCATAATCTCTTGTTCGCTCTCACGCTTACTTAAGATTTCCACAACCTTAACATCATCGTGAAATGCTTTGCAAACCGCTTTTACAAACGATTTTTTCACGTTGTCATTGGATTTACCATTAGACTCAACGAGACCTTGGAAATCTACAAATACTCTACGAGCCATTAAGATATGCCCTTTCGCTAAGTCATTAATAGTACTTGCTCTTCCAACCACTTTAGTAAAAGTTACGATGAAGGCGCAGAGGGCAAAGCCGGCTAATCCCGCGCTGAATAAGGGCATGGAATGAACGAGAATGCGCGATGCTATTCCTGAAATAAGTGTCATGATCAACCAAATTGGTCCGCTGCGTTCGGATTCTGTGACAGCTGTTTTAAATAAAACAGAATAATCAGTATAAACAAACTCCATTCGGTCAAGAGGTTTGCGTGTCCATTTGAGATTTTCATATGCTGTGATCGTTTTCTCTGAGATCGTCTCTTGAGGATTTGCTACCATCTTGGGTGTAAATCCTTCCTTCACAATTTCTTCATGACTCAGCTCGAGGCCTAATAAATCTTCCCATGGACACCATTCCTGCATCGCGAAACGAACACTTTCCATTCCCATATCTACTCCTTATAAAATTCGACTTGTAGTGCTCCCGTATTGTCAGGATAATACTCGTCTTTGATCCAAAAATAAATGCCCTCTTGAGTGGCAACAAACCACTTGGAGACATAACGATGATCAGCATGATAGTGACCATCACAGACCGAAATGCGGTTACTGCTTTGAAATGCAGGGGTATAAGTTGGCCTCAGTTCATCATGGTATTCGTAACAAGCGTCATTAGCCAACGGTTTGCCCTGCTGCTGCCACTTGCCGAGGTTGATAGTGCCACTGACAACGATTTTGTATTTCTTCCCTAGCGTTAGAGGGATGGTGTCTGTGCGTTCACCCGTTGCCACCACATCGCCTTTCCAAATCACTTGCTCAGCAGTACATACCATCACCTGCAAAACAAACACTAAAAAAAACAAAGTCTTCATAAATTGCAATGTAGCGCTTTTTGAAGTTTGTAGCAAGGACAAAGTCTTAATTTTTAGGGGAAAATGACCCACATAGTGATGACTGCTGTCGAAGCTTGCATTGAAGCAAGAAGTAAAAATATTGGAATAGCGGCCGCACAAACAAATAGAGTGTATTTAATTTGCGATTCAATCATACCTTTAGTCTCTTCATACTGTTTTACAAATTGTTCGTGAATTTCTTCTGGCTTTGTAGGATCGCCCGAATAGGTGCCCCCATGTTTAAAAGTTCCAGGAGTGATTTGAGGATCAACATGGCCAAAGTCGCAACAACAATTTGCAATTACTCTTTGTCCAATAAAATTTAGAATCATTTAAACCTAATATTAAACTTTTATCGCGGAGAGTTTTGCTAAAGCCTCTCGATGTTGAAGACCTTTGTTTGTCGCTAAAATTTTAAATGTTTCAATTTTCTTAAATTTATTATCTATGAGCTCTTTCTTTTCCCTAGGATTATTATGCCAATAAAGCTGTAAAAGTATTTGGTAATTCTTAGACATGGCTTTAATTAGATCAGAAAATTGATTAGTATTTTGACTTATTTTTCGTGCGGCAAACACCCCCGATACACCACAAGGAATCAGAACAGCTGTTGAGACAGTTGTTCCAAAAAGTAAAAATAAAGAAAAGGCTACGGACCCAATCAATAGGGCAATAAATAAGGTTTGAGATTTAAGAACATTTTTAGCTTCTTCATAATCCCTAACGAAATCTTTAGGAATGCTGTCGTGATCAGTAATGTAATTGTAGCCATCTTTAAAAGTAAAATCACATTGATTAATTACTCTTTGTCCAATAAAATTTAGAATCATATAAACCTAATATTAAACTTTTATCGCGGAGAGTTTTGCTACCGCCTGCTGATAATCATTGTTTGTCGCAAAATTTTTAAATGTTTCAATTTTCTTAAATTTATTTACTACCATATCTTTACCTTGCTGGAGATCACTATGCAAATTAAGCTGTGCAAATGTTTGGTACTCTGTAGAGATGATTCTAATTAGAGTTGAAAACAGTTCAGCATTTCGACTTATTTTTCGTACAGCAAACATCCAGGATACAAGACAGGTACTAATTCCGAGGGCAAGAACAGGTGTTGAAACAGCTGTTCCAAAAAGTAAAAAGAGAGGGATAGCTAAGGAACCAATCAATAGGGCAACAAATAAGCTTTGAGATTTAAGAACATTTTCAACAAGCTCATAATGCCGAATGAACGCTGCATGGATATTATCTGGTTGATCAGTCGGAATGTTCTCGCGAGAAGATCCATAGTCAAAGAACCCAGGTTGGATATGGGGAGCAACATGTGTAAAATTACCACAGTGATTAATTACTCTTTGTCCAATAAAATTTCCAATCATATTAACTCCATAATTTATTTAAATTATCTACAATAGTAAATTAGTAAATAATTGTCAACTGGTTTTAACAACAAGGCTACGCCTCTTCTCTTCTTTTGAGTTTGTATGTAGCTAAGCTAGCGTCGACCATTTGCTCGACTTTCGCCAAAGCATTATCCCCGGAAATAAAGTGCTTTATGCTCAGAGTGTTCCTAAAAACCTTAACAATAGTTTTTGCCAGTGCGAGTCCTACATCCACGTCTTTTTCAGTTGCTTCTACAAGATTGTGATATTTTACAAACATCTTTTGGGCAGTAATTTTATGAAGTCTAAGCAAATCGACACCTGCCGAGTGATTATAGTCTACATTTTTAAACGCAAAAACAAGAGCACAAAGAGCAATCCCCCCTGCTGCGGCTGCAGCTACTTGCATACCATATAGGTACAAGATACCGGAAGCTAGTGCAGCGATGATCCCGATGAGACCTTGCACTCCTGAACGCTCTGAAGCATTACAAGCCATTTCCGCCAGCAATTTATAGTCCCCTTGCTCATGGAAAGCCCTTCGAACCATACGTCCTCCGCCGTCTGGGACGATCAAGATCCCCGGTGCTAATGGTACCTCTGGATTTATTGTCTCTTTAACAGGTTGGCCGGCAAGACCTAGAACTTCCTCAAAAGAGGAGCGACAAACCTCTTTTGTTATGCTATCTATCTCTACAGGATCGAGGGGCATATCATCTCTTTTTTTAAGCCTTGAAATATAGCGTAGAAGTCAATAAAAATCCATTTATAAAAACCACTTCACACATTGTCAATTAGTTTTAACAACAAGGCTACGCCTCTTCTCTTCTTTTGAGTTTGTATGTAGGTAAGCTAGCGTCGACCATTTGCTCGACTTTCGCCAAAGCATTGTCCCTGGAAATAAAGTGCTTTATGCTCTGGGTATCACTAAAAACCTTAACAATAGTAGCGGCCAGTGCGAGTTTTACATCAAGTTCTTTTTCAGTTGCTTCTACAAGATTCTCATATTTTACAAACATCTTTTGGGCAGTAATTTTATGAAGTCTAAGCAAATCGTCCTGTGCCGAGTGACTGTAGCCTACATTTTTAAACGAAAAAACAAGAGAACAAAGAGCAAACCCCGCGGCTGCGGCTGCAGCGACCTGCGTGCCATATAGGTACAGGATACCGGAAGCTAGTGCAACGATAATCGTGATGGCACCTTGCGCTCCACAACGCTCACCTGCATTACAAGCCATTTCCGCCAGCAGTTTATAGTCCCCTTGCTCATAATCGTGGAAGGCCCTTCGAACCATACGTCCTCCGCCGTCTGGGACGATCAAGACCCCTGGCGCTAAAGGTAGCTTTGGATTTATTGTCTCTTTAACAGGCTGGCCGGCAAGACCTAGAACTTCCTCGAAAGAGTAGTTACAAACAGTTTTTGCTAAGTGATTCATATTTTCAACATCGATGGGCATATTATCTCCTATTGTAAATCTAAGAATATACCTCAAAAGTCACTAAAAATCCATTTATAAAAAATTACTTTGCACAACGAAAGCCAAGATGGCTTAGGCTTGTGTCTGGGCAGGTTTTCATGCGGGCCGAAATGCGATAACCTTTGCAATTTCTGCAGTTGTTAAGTAGCCTGTGGCATCGACAAATTCATTGAATTGTTTATTTGTCACAGGTGTTTCATCCATCCAAAAGCCGTCCACTTTGACGCGATGCGTAGGTTTTTCATCCCGTTTTGCCTCGGGAGAATTGGATCCCATGGTGAATTCGCCGGGAGGCACCCACACCATACCTTGAGGTGTGGCAAAACAGTGTGCAAAGCAAAACAGGAATAGCAGAAAAACTTTCATTCATTACTCTTTTAAGGACATTAGGGACACCAAGGACCCCAGGGACCTTAGGGACAGGATGTAAGGGCTTGTCCTTATTGTCCCTGGGGTCCTTGGTGTCCCTAATGTCCTTTCGTTAAGTTATCAATAAATATTAGAACCAAGACTTTTTGCTACATTTACAAAAAAACCTTGACGTGCATACTCTAGTAAAAACCAGGAAGAGGTCATATGCCCCAAAAAACCCAAAGCAAAAATATGAAATTCACAAAAGATGAGTTCGGCAAGGATGTGCTCTTGAAGGATGATTCTCTCCAAGTGATGATGGAGTGGGAAAAGCCTTATATGGAAGCTTGCATAGAAGCTTTAAAACCGCACGGGGATGTGCTTGAAATAGGTTTTGGTTTGGGTTATTCCGCAACGGCTATTGAAAAATTTAAACCCAAAAGCCATACAATCATCGAATGCGACCCAGTTGTATTCAAGAAGGCTGAAGAGTGGGCCAAGAAGTATCCAAATGTCAAATTAATTCAGGGAACATGGCAGCAAACTCTCGCGAAATTGGGAAATTTTGATTCTATATTTTTCGATGATTACTCCCCCTTGAGTGAGAAAGAGATAGAGAAACTTATAGAAAATAGCGAGGTCTGTGAAAAACTTAACGAAGAGACTCAAGAAATTCTTCAAAATCTGGAAAAAACCATCAAAACCTTTAAAAACATTCACTTCTCGGATGAAGATTTAAAGCATTTTGCAAATAAAGTTTTATCCCAATACCCTGTCACTCCGGAATACGTTATGAAATTCATTAATAACCTTGAGAACTGGGGAAACATCACGGCGCAACAAAAGCAAGCGTTCATAAGAGAATTTGAAGTCACAATAAAAAACCGTAAAGCGCAGAAACCCACACAGATGCAGCAAACAAAACTTCCTGGCGACAGATTCATCAGCTTTACAGAAGCGTGCCTAGAACATCACATGCGCAAGGGATCTAAACTTTCGGCCTACATGGGGTCACCCGAATCAAAAGGGCATCATCCCGAATTTCAAAAAAGAATTTTATCGCGTAAAGATGTGCAGTATAGCGAGAAAACAATCTCTATAGAGGTTCCTCCTAATTGTAATTATTATCGAGATAATAAAGCTTTAGTGATTGTGATAGAGAAAAAATAAGTCCAGGTCGCTCCACAGCTGGGCTCGGATCTCTGGAGACTCTCTAAAGATTTCATGTCTTCCAATTTTATAGAATTGATGTGTCACTTTCGGTAGCTTGTCAGCAAACTCTTGATTGTAAGATACATCCACAATGCTGTCTTCACCACCTGTTGCTATGAACACAGGAATAGCAATTGGATCCGCCCCCCAGAGATCGTAAATGGAGCTTTGCGCTGCGATCAGCCAACCATCGCTGACGCCACCCATCACTTTAGATTTATGCTGCCGGCATAATTCTTGAATTTCGCGATAGCTCTCTTCATCGCTGGTGTATCCATTGCCCTTAAAGGGTGCATGGAAGATAGGATCCTCGTCACTGGCTCCTGGGGCATATCTATCAGATGTAATCAGCAGCATCAAAGGATTCAGAATCGAAAAAACTGTCAGAGTTTTCGTATAAGTTCTTGCTTTTCTCGTTAAAGAAATTAAAGGGGATAAGGCAAAAGCCTTCTCAAAAGGGTTCTCGGGGAATTTTTGCAAATAGCGCAAAGCGAGATGCGCCCCCGTGGAATAGCCGCCTAAATAGAGTGTGCCCTCAGAACGATGCAACAAGACATTCGAAATAAACTCATGCATATCTTGAAGGTAGTAGTCAAAAGTGGTCACATGCTGCATTTGTCTTTTTGTGACTTCATTGTGATCGGAGTATTTTAAAAGCCTTGAAGATTTTCCTTGACCGCTTAAATCATACATCCACACATCAAAATTTCTCTGCAAAAGTGGAACCACTAGACACTCATAAAATTCCAGAAAAGTCCCGCGTCCCTGCATGAGGAAAATCGTGTTTTTGGGGCCTGCAAGAGGGCTTTTAAACTGTGCATAGCGCAGCCCTTTATTGTTTGTGGTTTTGTAAAATTTTGCGCTTTTGATGCCTTCTTCGAAAGCGGACTTAAATACATCTGACTCGGCATATAAAGCTGTCGAAATAATAGTGAAAAATAAAACAATAAAGATTTTTTTCATCGTTGTACCATAAAAAATTATTAGTCTATTATGATATCGCCATGAGTTCTTTGATCACAACCATTTTAATCGCCTTTGTCCTTGTTGTTATTGCTGTGGCTTCACTCGCCATCAGCTGGCTCATCACTGGTAAAATAGGCATTCGAGCCGGTTCTTGCGGCAGAGTACCTACTCAAAAAAAAGATGAAAAATGCGGGTCCAGCCAAGAAATGACCTGTCCACTCTGTGAGAAACCTGAAGATGTACGAAAAAGAGACTCCTGAATCGATCCAAGCGCTATTCGACAGTATCGCCAAGAGTTACGACCGCACCAATGCTATCCTCTCTTTTAACATGCACCGCCATTGGAATCGAGAGCTACTGAAACTTACTGCCCACACCTGTTCTCCGGCCGCTTTTCTGGATCTCTGCGCCGGTACGGGCGAAATTGCTTTAAATTACGTGAAGCAAAACAACTGCCAAGCTTACTTACTGGATTTTTCTGAAAAAATGCTTTCTTGCGCCTCTCTCAAGGCCAAAAGGTGGGGCATTCATCCGCAAAAAGTCACTTTCCTTCAAGCCGATGCACAAGCCATTCCCCTTCCAGACCATAGTATGGAGTGCGTGACCATCGCTTATGGCATTCGCAATGTGCAGAATCCGCAAAAGTGCTTTGAAGAAGTGCATCGCGTGCTTAAGCCTGGAGGCATTTTTGGCATCCTTGAATTAACCCGTCCCGACAATTCTCTATTGAAAGTTAGCCACCAACTCTACTTGAGAACCCTCTTGCCCTTGCTAGGAAAGGTTTTTAGCGCCAACAAAGAGGCGTACAGTTATTTAAGTCGCAGCATTCAAGACTTTTCTCAATCTAAGGAACTAGGCGGTAACCTAGAAAAAATTGGCTTTAAAAACATTTCCTACCATCCTTTAACAGGGGGAATAGCTACCATCATTAAAACCAACAAATAAATCTAGTACATGTTCACTGGGAGGAGATATAATTACAACAATGTGACAATCACATCTTACCCTCTGTGATCTCTGTGGGCTCTGTGGTTTTTACCCTCGATAGGCATACCCCTAGTTAAAAACCACAGAGCTCACAGAGATCACAGAAGGTTTTTAAGTCATTCATTTCCAAAGTTTTATTTCTTCAGCCCTCCCTGAACATGTACTAAATCTACACCTGAACGGGGAAGTGTTTCAGGATAATACCGTTCATTTCCTCGGCTGAGACTTTACCGAAATTTTGCATCACTTCTTGAATTGCAAAATTCAATTGCACCGGAGAGAGTGCTGATACCCCGTATCCGGTTGTCAGGATATGTCTATTTAGAAAGGCCTCTTGAAATTCCACCCACTGTTTCTGCACTTCATGGATAATATCTCTGACGCAGTTTAATGCAGCCACGGCTCTCATAGGGGACATTCCATTACGAGAAATCTCATCCATAATAGATAGGAAAGCCTTACTTTGTTGATTTCGTTCATGCAACACCGTTTGCTGAGTCAGAACGGCGTTAAAATCGAACTCTGCGACCGCGATGACATCCTGCCAGATAGTGGCCATATCGATCACTGAACCTGCCCTAAACTGCTCTAAAAGCACTTTCATCCCGGCTGAGACAGTTGCCAGAGATCTTTTAAATGCAGCCCATTGGGAGGGTCGAATAAAAATATTGGGATCGACTAAATCAATATTTGGTAAAAGGGGATCGCTCAATTGAAAGCCGGTTAATCTGCTAATCTCCTCTTGGATGTGTTTACTCCATAATCGATCTGCTGTAAGCACTAAGTTTTTACGCCATTTTGCTTGGCTTAACCAACTATCCATCACCCTAAAAATGTGATTACGTGATCCTTTTCCATGGCGTGGGAAGGCTTTTAAAAGGTGCATTTGCAAGTCGAAGTTAGGTATACCCTTTGTCACACGATGCAGTTCCAATGTTCTCAATAGATGTTGTATTTCTGATTCATATTTTTCTAGCTCTTCGATTGTGTATTCTGGTTTTTGAGCTAATTCAAAAAGACCTTGTAGAGCTTGTTTTAATTGCAAGACTCGCTGTTCAACAATGCCGGGAGAAATTGAATCTGTCGAATAGAAGTCATTTAATTTTCCTGCGAGCTCTTCCGCACTACAGGCATCCCTTATCTGTGCAAAAGTGCTGACAACATCGTTCTTAGAATATGCAAAAGGCATGACCGTCGATAGTTGCTGAAACTTTCCGGCTACAAATGCTGCATCAACCTGTTTATCCTGTTCTGCAAATTTTAGTAACTCCTCACGTTTTGCTACTGTGAGGTTGATTTCCTCGATGAGTAATTGCAAAAATAAACGATGGCTCACATGGTCTAGAGCGCCTGCAATCTTTAATTTTCCAAACTCTTCTTCCAATTTTTGCAATTCGGTATAGGTAGGCGTAAAGTGAAAAAACTCACTCGCGTTCATCCTAAAACGAACATGTAGCTCCACCAAATACCTGTGTGTAGAGCTGTCAGGATAGCTTGAAGCCACTTCTTCCATTAGGGCTTGTAATGTTGCTAGAGCATGGTCAAACTCTTTTGATAACGGTTCTAATTTATGTTGAGCCTCTAATTGCTCAACCTCCTTCACGAGATCTCTTGCCTTTGTTAACCTTGATACTTCATCAGGAAGCTCTTTTGCCTTTCTTGCAGCCTCTTCAAAGCTTTTTCCGGCTTCAACAAATTTCCCGAATTTTAATTGTACGACAGCCTGCTGCTCATGAGCGAAAGCACTGTAAAGGTCTTCGTGCGATCTACACAGCTCTTTTATTCTCTTTTTGGCAAATGTTAAAAAATATCCCCATTTATGCTTCTGTGATAAGTCCACCCGACTCAGTTTTGCTAGAAATTCATTGGAAGCAAATAATTCTTGGCTATCCTGGGAAAGAGCTCTCTCAATGTGACTTAACTCCGTAAGTAAGGCAGGAGGGACTTGACGACCCCTTCGGTTATAGTCTAGACAGATTCTCTGAATGCGTGTTTCGAGATCTTGTAGAACTTCTTGCCTTTTGGCATCGGTATAGAGGATATCCTCGGGAGGAAGAGATCTTAAAACATGCACAACGTGTTTAAGGTCACTCCCATAAAAAGGGGGAAAATGTGATTGTGGAAATGATTGTGTGAGAACTTGATGAATTTCATCGGCTACTGAGAAAGCGGCGGCTAATTTTTCAAGATCTCCCCGACAATTGGTTATTAAAGATTGCCCTTTGTTAAAGAGTACTGTCCTTTTATCTGTTATTGATAATAGATTTGCGTATGGATCTTCTCGAAATGAATGTGCCCGTTCTTTTAAAGCCGTAATGTAATGAGAATTTTCTCCTGCAATTTCCGCAGCCCTTTGTATGTGCCCAAAAGCAACTATTTGTCGCCTCTGGCTCCATTCGGCTTCAGCTTTGGTTCTCAAGGCATTTGCACATGCGGAATGGATGCGCTCGACGATGGATCCTGGACCCGAATAAGCTCGGTACAAACTAAATCGATTACATTGTAGAACTTTTCCGTCCTCGGTTTTAATGGATGTGATTAAACAAAAGCAATCAAGAACACGAGCCTTCCAACCTGTATGGACAACGACATGACGGCGCGTTCCTTCGAAAACTACTGTATTAAAGCAACATCCGCTATGAAGCGTGTATTTGACTCTTAAGTTCATTTTTTTAATTCTCTTTAAGAAAAAGAATATTTAAATCATAAATTCATGTCAATAATAAATTCAACAACCACTATTATTTAATTCTCATTTTTAATGAAAGATGCGATAAATTGAGTAAGTGGAACAATATTACTACCCACGCTGGCGGCCTCTAGCGAACGTAAATACTCCTCACGGCGGGTCACCTCGATAATAGTCCAAGGATATCCTCCAGAGGCCATCATGGCATTCATAAGGAATCGCCCTATCCTTCCATTTCCATCCATATAAGGATGGATATACTCAAAGATAAAATGCCCTAGAACAGCACGTACGCCTGCATGCTCCTCTTTCTCCAGAAGAAAAAAGAATGTTTGCATTGCCTCATTTAAATACTCTTTAGCTAACGGAGTATGCCGAGAACCGCGAATGTACACTTGATGGCGGCGATAACCAAATAGATCCGCAGATGACAAGATTCCCGCCCTGACGGAGGGTGCAAACAGTTTTTGAAACCATTTTGAATGATCTTGCAGCACGACTTCGCTAGAAGATTCTCCTTGTAAGATTTTAGATACCGATTCTTTGACAGCCAGAAACGCTTCGTAATAGCCTCTTGCAGCCAATGCATCATTTTCTTGACGATCAACAGCATGTTGATCTGGCTGCCAGCTATTATTTCGCACTTTCTCAATCAATTCTCTACTTACGCGATAACCTTCAATCGACAAGGAGTGGTACGCATCTTGCACGTAAACTTCTAACACATGCTCAAGATATTTGTCAGGGTGTTTTGGCAAACCAGGAGGTTTTGGGAAGTGATCCACAATTTGTTGACGATAATTTTCCCACATAATTTGTATGCGTATAGAATGTGGGCTGCT
>Ga0207151_1006_pt1 | contig 65913 bp, 71 predicted proteins | sample Alteio_BWMinHeat_29_FD_153523 | JGI IMG/M metagenome (GOLD analysis project Ga0207151, IMG submission 153523) | Enriched cells from forest soil in Barre Woods Harvard Forest LTER site, Petersham, Massachusetts, United States -... | ecosystem: Environmental > Terrestrial > Soil > Temperate forest >... | reverse complement strand
ATGAGCAAGAGTTTTTTTAAATATTTTTTATCCCGCGCTGATGCGCGGGATTTTGATAGCGACTCTGATATTCAGAAACTATGCTTCTAAATTTTTCACAACGATGTCTGCGAAAACGACATGCACCGCTGCAGTTGGGTGTAAATGATCGAAGAATACATATTGGTTTGTATTTTCACAAGCTTGCCCACCGGCTTCTGCAAGTTTAGTGGTAGAATAGGCTTCTGCTAATGAAGGTGAATTGACAATAAATTTACTCATAGCAAGCGTATTGAAATTCTTTTCTTTTGCTAGCTTAGTGTTAGCAAACGCTTTTTGTAGATCAGCATTAACTGAATTTATGTTTAATACGGGATTGTTTTTTAAGAATACACCACCTGTCCAGCAAGCTTGTGTTAAATTATTAAATTCGGTGTGGTGTTGTTGATTAAATTTTTCTGTATTATCGAGTAAATCATTAAAAATATTAAATACATCTACAAAAGTAATATGTATATCACTGTGTTCAGATTGAATTTTCTTTACCATCTCTGAAAGTTTTTTATTATGAATCAGAGAAATAGTGTGTAAACGATCAACCAGATTTTCATCTTTAGCTAAGGGTGTTCTAGATAAATCTGGTAAATTCATAATTAAAAATTGGGTGGCTCCCTGGCTTCTTAAAGTATTCATTGCCCATTCGATATTAGCAACAACGTCATTTGTTAAAGCATCCAAATCAGGATGTCTATCATAAAGATAATCATTGGCTCCTATCCAAATGGCATACAGTGTATTACTTTTATCGGTAAACAAGGTTCCTAAAAGATAGGAATAAACTTCACCGGTGAGAGTAATGGGTGCGATGAAGCTATCATAGAAAATGTTATGTAATATAGAAGTAGCCCCGCCGTAACAATAATTCACAAAAGTGGTTGATGAACTATCGTTGAAATGCTTACCTACGAGTTCAGCCCAAGTAGGACCGTTAGTGAATCGGCCGTGATAATATGGCGGCGATTTTGGGACTATTTTAATGATGTTATACAGATTGCCGCTATCGGATAAACTATCACCCAAAAAAACAATTTCTTTAAACTGGGCAGCAAAAATAGGAGAGCAAAATAAAAGAGAGAACAGCAAAGCAACGAGTTTTTTCATTGTGATAGCTCCATGTCAGTTTAACGTAGGCTTTTAATGACCATAAATACTCTGCCAACAAATGTTGGCAGAGTATTTTTCAAAACTATTTTGGTCCGGTTGCAGGTCCTCCATAATTTTGTGAATAATTAGAATTGTTATTAATTTTATCGGTTTTAGTAAACATTCTAGAATTGTTGTTCGCTTTGCCTCTTCTAGAGCGTGTTGAGTATCCTCTGGATTGCGGCGAAGAGTCCTCATCTTCTTGTTTATGGGTTGAAACATTTGCAGCTTGCTTGTTCATGATTTCTCTATGCGTATCTTCTAATAGCTTGTAGTCATCTTTCGCTTTTTTTAAGCTTTCTTCAAGGGAAGCAATTTTTTTATGTAAATCGCCACAGGTCGTTTGCAATTTTTGCTTCTGCTTGTTGAGGTCAATCACCTTGTTTTCATGTTCTTTTATTTTTGTTTCTAAATCCATTTTTGCCAATGATTCTGTTCTAAATTTCTTTTGAACATCGGCCAGAAGTTTTGATTTTTCAACGATATTGTTTCTCTCATCAGTTAATTGTGCTTCCAAGTTTTTATTAATGATAGTTTGATTGACTAATGCTGATTGAGTTGTTGAAAACTCAGAATTTGCAAAAGCTATCTTTTGTTCAAGACTAGATTTTTCGTTAGAAAGCGAAAGAATTTCTTTTTTTAGGCTAAGAACCAATGTTTCATTCGCTTTAATTTTCAATTGCTGTAGCTGCAATTGATCATTCAAGGTTTTAAAACTTAATTCTTTTTGATCTTTTATTTTTGTCATCTTAGATTCAAGATCAAACACAACGCCATTCATTTTTGCTTCATTTGCGATTTTTGCATCTTTCAGCTGGTTTTGAGTTTCTTGCAAGTTTTGTCTGAGTGATGCACTAAGACTTTCAGCGCTAGCTAATTTTTTTTGGGTTTCTGATAAGGTCTTATTAATGGCTTCATTCTCTTTGTTTTTTTCTTCTAGCTTTTTTTGTTCAGCTTGCTTTTCTGTAGTTATTTTTGTGATTTGTTCCTCCATCTCAACTATTTTTTTCTCAGCTAATTGAAGCGGAGTTAATTCAGGTTTTTCTTCTGGCTTGGGCGGAATGGATTTAATCATTTTAATCACTTTGTCTGCCCACAAATTAAAACACGCTTCAAAATTTACATCGGCTTGTAATTCTAGCGATTTAGAATCAGTTGATGACGGATTTGTTACAGCTATAGTTTGGCCTTTATATTTAATGGATTCAATAAACTTTTCTGCTTTATCTGCACTGGTATTATAGAGTATGGCATTACTTGCATCCGCCAATGTTTCCAATATGTTCTCTAATCTTCTATTGCTTCCAAAATTTAAATAACTTGCACTATTCACTTGAGTTTGGTGATCTAATATAATTTTTTCTGGCAATTGTTCTTCTGGTAAATTTTCAAGATTGGTAAGAATATGATGTCTGCTAGGGCGTATGATATTGAGACGACGACCTTCTAGCATTTTTCCATAAATTTCTGAAGCTTCTTTGACGAGAATTTTTAAGCTTGTTCTAGGTGATGTCATTTTTTAATCTCCCTTTAATTATTTAAGAATATCTTAAGAAATTCTTAAGAATCTCTTAAGCCTTTTCTACTGAATCGTTCGGTTTTTAAAAAGGCTTAACTACATTCTATAGAGAAAATATAAAATGCAAAGCAAATTTTAACGAAGTCGTTTTTCATCTAATGAGCTTGATTTGAAGGGTTGGTGTAAGGGTGGGGATTGGGATAAGAGATTGGATTTTGGGGTACTCGATTCCTCAAGTAATTGAAGAGAAAATTCAATACGACGTGAAAATGAACCAGTGATATTTAAGAGATTTTTAACATATAAAGTATTTTTGATGTTTTTTAAATATTCTTTTGCAAGCTCTAAATTGTTACTTTCATTTTTTAAAGAATCAAGATGAGCAATGACTTGACGAGCTTCTTTTGCATGATGTCTTTTCCAATGAAAATACAAAAAGCCTTTTGAGGCATAATCATGAAATAATGATTTTATTTTGTCTAAGGGATGTTCTTTTAATTCTTCAGTAAGAGCAAAATAACTAGGGCGATGTTCATAATCTGGAGAAAAAATAGATTGATTTTCATCTTTAAATCTTATGAGCTTTTTCTGTAAATTATCTGCTTGTGCTTTGAGGTTATGGCAATGTGCAGATAAACTTTGATAGTGTGTGTTTCTATTTTCAAATTTTAATTCAGCATATGCGTCATTAATTAATTTTTCACAATGTTTCATTTTTTCGTCAAATAGGGAAAATACCATTCGCCATCCAAAAGTTTCTTTTTTCTCTTTGATTTCATCTAGCTGATGGCGGAATTTATCTATTCCTATGACTTTTTCAAAACGCATGCATAAATTATCTATAATACTTTTTTGGGTTGAATGAACTTTTACAGCTTGTTCTCTAAGTATTTTGGTAATTTTATTGCGTTCTTCATTTTTAGTGCATTTAATCTCTAGATTTAGGCAGCGCACTAAAGATTGTTTCTTATCAAAACTATTGTTGTTAGATATTTTAAAAGTGTTGTAATGTCCATTACGGATATTCTCTTTTAACCAATGCGAAGTGTTGCTTTCATTAATATATTCTTGGATATAATCCTGAATTTCTTTTTGGATGTTTTTATTTTGCAATAAATTAAAGACTGAAAATTCTTTTTCTAGTACTTGTTGTGAATTTTCCGCAAAATTTCCCCAGAATTTCTTATTTTCTTCATGCTCTTTTTCATCAATATGATGAAAAAGAAAAGATTGCTCTTCATTAGAATGTGTTTGAATTTTAAGTTCTAGTAAAGTATGGCAGCGAGATTTAATCAATTGCGGCAATTGTGAGGCAGAATTAATGATAAACACATCAGGTGTTTTTCGATTTATTACTTGAAATAATGTAAGCAGGATATGTTCTGAGGAGGTTTTTTTTTCTTGATATCGCATGGCATGTTCATGGATTTTAGCCAAGTGATCAATCAAGTCAGTTTTTGTATCATTCGCAATTGTTTGAGGAAGTTTATTAATAGCTTTCCAAATTAACTTTAATGCATTAGATAATTGAACATTATTTTTTTCATCACTTTTGTAATCACGAATGTAGGTAAAACCATAATGGGCCAAAGTGCCTTTGGGATGATTAGACATTTGTTTTTCTAATTCATCAAATATTTTTTTCTCATCCTCATTCTCGTCTTTTATTTCAATATTAGCCTTTAAACGGCGATAACTCGCAAAAAGACTTAAATTTTCCAGGATTTTACTTTCAGTGTTTTTTTCTTCAGGTTGTACTTCAAGAGGTTCTATGTTTTTGGTATAGAGTTTTTGTATTTCTAGAATATCGTTAAAGATTTTTTTTAAATTGTTGAAAATGTAACTTTTTATGATGTTTTCAGGCTCATAAGCATTAATCATCATCTTAGCGGAAACTAAATTGCGTTTTACCAGAATTTCTGAAGTTTCAGGCTTTAAGTATTCTAATAATGTAATAATAAGATTTTGAAAAAAGGTTTTTTCGGCATAGCCTAACAAAAGCAAATCTTGCTGAATAATGGATTGTAATGTTTTTAACCATTCTTCGTTCATGAGTGTCCAAGCAACTAAAAAGGGAATATTCATATAGTGATTATTAAAGATTTATAATACAAGACCCTAAACTGTAAACTTACTGTTTCCATTTCATTAATAATCCACCGTGTTTTGTACAAAATAAGCGTAGAAAATACAGTATTGCCCACCATAAAAGCTTATGTTAGTTTACTTTGCCGGAGAGATAAGGGGTATCGATTTGATCTTCTAAGAAAACGGTAAATTATAAAAAATTAATGGAGTAAAAAATGAAACAGTATATTGATTATAAAGCAATAGCAAACAGCAACTTAAGTTACGAAGGTATGTATAGTACTGCAGACAATATTATTGTGATAGCGAAAGAAGATAAGAATGCGAATAATGAAAATAAAAAAATATTTGTTACACCTGACTCTGAAAAATCATTGGAAGTAAAATATTATTTAATCCGCGAGAATAGTCAAAGTGCTAAAGAAGGGGATTACCAAGTTATTAATCAAGAAGCAGCAGATAAATTGATATATGGACTTCCTATTTTAACCATTCAGCAAGAAGCAGAAATAAAGCCAGAACCAACATCGAAAGTGGATAAGCCAAAAAGCTCACCTGTTTCTCCATCAACTTCAGAAAAGCATTTCGATGATAAGCATCAACAAACTGACGCGCCGGAACAAACGACTTATTGGGGAAATGCAAAAAAAAGTATTACCGAAAAAGCTAAGAAATGGAATCGCAAAGATCTTGGTTTATTAGCAGGAGGGATTGCAGTGGCTGGGATTACATTATTTGCTGCTTATAAATATTTAGCAAACCCAGTTTCTTCAGCTTCTGAGAATCTTCCAAAACCAAAATAAAGTGGGTAAGGGTTAGAAAGGGGAGGAGGTTCCCCTTTTTAATTGCTTTGATTAAAGTGCCTATTTAATAAGCAATTGTGATATAAATAAATTGCGTTACAAGGAAGTTTCGCCTAAGATTCTTGCGCAAATCTGTTTATATCGGATCAGCTAGGATTCGATATAAATTTGGGCTGACGTAGCTCAGTCGGTAGAGCAACTGATTCGTAATCAGTAGGTCCCCCGTTCGATTCGGGGCGTCAGCATCAGTGGAATCAAGTGGTTATAAAAATGATGATCAGTAAATGATCACGAATAAATGAAGTGTAGCCAAATTTGGGACACTTTTGAAAACACAAGGAGTGTGTTGCCGTAGGACACTGACTTACTGCTACGGGACATTGTTAATTTTGTTAACAATTGAAGAAGGAGTTTGTCCAGTGGCTACTATCGAAAAAAGAAATGGTGTAGATGGTTCAGTTAATTATCGTGTAAGAGTCAGATTAAGAGGGTTCCCTCCGCAAACAGCATCATTCCAACGTTTGACCGATGCAAAGAAGTGGGTTCAGCAAACTGAATCAGCTATTCGTGAAGGGCGTCATTTTAAAACTGTAGAATCAAGAAAACACACCCTCAAGGAAGCTATTGATCGTTATATCCAGTCCGTTTTACCTTCAAAAAAATTTAATTCCCAAAAAGATCAAAGACAACAACTACAATGGTGGTCAGATAACATTGGTTATTTATCTTTAGCTGATGTTACACCGGCTATTATTGCAGAACAACGCGATAAGTTAGCTCAAGGAAAGACTGCTCGTGGTGATCGCACTAATGCAACAGTTAATCGTTATCTCGCTATTCTCAGTCATTTATTTACTGTGTCAGTCAAAGAATGGGGTTGGTCACATGACAATCCTGTTTTAAAAGTTACTCGATTAAAAGAACCGCGTGGTCGCGTTCGTTTTTTATCGGATGATGAGCGTGCTCGTCTATTGGAAGCCTGTAAAAAAAGTGAAAGTGAATATCTTAATACGGTGGTTGTTTTAGCGTTATCCACAGGCGCTAGAAAAATGGAAATTTTAGGACTTAAATGGAAAGATGTTGATTTGGTTCGTGGCATTATCACCCTACATGAAACAAAAAATGGTGAACGTCGCGTTTTAATTCTCACGTCACTAGCTTTAGATTTAATGAAACAACACGCAAAATTACGCACACTGCATTGTGATCTAGTTTTTCCTGCAAAATCTTTTGATAAACCAATTGATCTTACAACACCTTGGGAAACTGCTTTAAAACGTGCAGGAATTAAAGATTTTCGTTTTCACGATTTGAGGCACTCTGCGGCTTCATATTTAGCAATGAATGGTGCGAGTCTAGCTGAAATTGCTGAGATTCTAGGTCATAAAACACTTTCAATGGTTAAACGATATAGTCACTTATCAGAAGCACATACAAGTAAGGTGGTAGCGAAGATGAATGAGGCAATATTTGGAATTTAAATAAAATGGATAATGTATTTAGCAAGAATGAACTATTTTTACTATTGTACGATATAAAAGACATTGGATTTACCAATGAGGATATAATTGCAATTGAACATCAATTAAACTTTGTTCGCACAAAAATGCCAGAAAACCCAAGTTTATTTATCTGCTATTTAAACTATTTTATGTGTTGTTGTCATGGAGAAATTGCAGTTAGGTTAAATGCGAATATTCTTGATTTTGAAAAGCAATTAAGAAATTACCTTATTCTTTCATTGAATCTACCTGAATGGTCATGTGCCACCTTTTTTGCACTTTGCATTGGCTTTCATTTTATACATGATCTGAAAGCTGATAAAAGTTATATAGCGCCGGATTTATATAATCCATCAGCTCTTGCAGAATATAAAAGATTAATTCAGGTTTTGGATGTAATAAAAATTGAAGTTGAAATTGAATGTTGTTATTTAGATCAGTTCATCGAATTGATTTCTGAAGGTGAAAAAATTGGAATTAATTCGAGCGCACAACCAATAGTATGGTTAGAATTAGCTGAGAAATTATTTTTATATATTAATAAGAATGAGCATGGAAAATCACGTGGAATGAGAAAGCTGGTTGTGCCAGTATTTACAAAATTAATACGCTGCTGGTACCACAGCATTGATATCGACTTGGTAGAAAAAGGTGTTCCATGTGTTCAATATGATACTTATAATATTGAGCAGTTAGCTCAAGCCATTTCAGAGCGAACTGGTGAAACTACTTCAAAAGACAACGCAATAAAATTCTGTCTTGATAATTTATTTGGCGCTTATCTAAAAAGTGAAATATTTAACGTTAGACAAGGGGCGTCAATGAATCATATGCCAACGCTGTTAGAGTTGGATGAAAAGATTAAAAGGCTTGAAATTGATAATACTTATACTGTTCCCTATGAAGGCTTGGTGCGACTATTAAAGCATTCTGATAATCTTAGTTATCAAAAATCTACTTTAAAACATTTATTGCTCGCGCAGAAAATTTCAATTTTACACTCTGAGTATAGGGGGCGTTTAGGAAAGTCTGTTAAATATACACTTCCATTTTTACCGTTACAGCAATCACTGAATGAATATATTTTAGGGATAGCAAAAGTGATTGAGCCTGAAATGAATCAGTCAGAGCTTCAAATTGATTTTGATAATTTGGTGTTCATTAAGCATGAAGTAGCTCCATGTTTAGATAAAATCATTCAAAAACACCCTATTCAAATTGTTGTGGATAAAACCTCAATTGTTGAGGGCAATATTCATTTATTTACAAAGTATAACGATCATTATGAAATTAAGTTTGCTTCAGAAAAAACAATTGTGAAGGCTGGTGTCGGTGAGCAATACATAGAATACTTATTAAAAAATTATAACAGAGAAATTTTTTGTTTAGACCTTGTGCATATAATTAATCTGCCCTTAGTTTCCAATGATCTTGTTGTAGAAGATAGCAATCTCGATGAAATAACAGATGGTTTTTGTGATGCGTTTACAGCAAGCCTAGACCGAATGACTGATGTCAATGCGTTAGATATCTATCGCAAACAGCTTCGGGAGTTACAAAGCAACATTGAAGATGCCGAAGATATAGGGGACATTGAAAAGTGCGAAAAACTTAAGCAAGAACGAGATACCTTATTGCAAGAAATTAACTCGAGCACAGATAAAAATGGAAAGCCTAGAAAATTTCCCTCTGCTCAAGAAAAAGCACGACAAGCAGTTAGTAAGGCTATCTCAAGAGCTCGAAGCTCACTAAAGGAAAGCTGCCCCAGCTTGTATGAGCATCTAAAGGCTTATTTGTCAGTTGGTAACATATGCGTTTATAACCCTCCTCAGAAATCAACATGGAATTAAATTTTTTTTTTAAGACAGGTTTTGTCACATTGTGACACGATTTGTCGCGCTCTATCTCCTGTAACACATGACATATCGTTATGTTGATCAATAACTTTTGATATAAGGAGATAGAGCATGACAGCTAATTTAAGGTTAGCGCCTGTTAAAAAAATCCCGGCTATTTATCCTGATTCCTTCACTGAAGCTTCCATTCGTTGGTTTATTTTTAATGAGCATCAAAATGGATTTGCTCGTTGTGTACGAAGAATTGGGCGCAAAGTGTTAATTGATCTCGATCAGTTTGAATCTTGGATTGACGAGCAAGGAGGTGGCAAATGCTAACCCTGCCTTCTAAAGAGAAGCGCCCAGCGCTGACAGGCAAACTGGGCAATCCAAAAAAATCTAAACGTTCATATAGTAATTCCGCATCATCTCAAAGAGCAAGAATTTTAAAACACTTTGAGTCGTGCCCTAGGCTATCCACCATGCAAGCACGTAATGAACTTGGAATATTACATCCGCCTGGAAGAGTAATGGAGTTACGAAAAATGGGGTATCAGATCGATACGCATTGGATATATGCACCCGATGCAAATGGTGTCCTCCATCGCATCGGCCAGTATGTGTTTAAGGGAATTAAACATCCCCATAGCACAGGAGGTTGATATGTCACGAATTAGAACTATCAAACCCGAGTTCTGGACAAGCGAACAGGTAATATCCTGTTCGCCTTTAGCTAGACTACTATTTATAGGATTATGGAATTTTTGTGATGATAATGGCGTACATCCTGCATCATATGTACGTATTAAAGCAGAAGTCTTTCCAGTTGATTCTTTTACGCTTGATGAAATAAAAAAATGCATTACTGAACTTATCAATAACGATTTATTACGCGAATATGTTGTAGAAAATAAGACATATTGGATTGTTACAGGCTGGAAAACCCACCAACGAATTGATAAACCAACATATCGTCATCCGTTACCACAATCTCAACTTAAAACAATTTCTGATAATTCGACTACTACTCCACGAGCAATCGAAGATATGTCGTCTAGTACTCTTGGAATAGTAGAAGATTCCTCGACTACGGAATGGAAAGGAATGGAAGGGAAAGGAAAGGATAAAGAGATATGTGAAGTTAAAACTTCACCTTGCTCTGATTCTGAAAAAAAATCTTCTGCTAACACACAAGAAATATTTGAACATTGGCAAACCGTGATGAACCATCCGCGCGCAAAACTCGATTCCAAACGCAAACACAAAATCACGCAGGCTTTTAAATTGGGATATAGCCTTGAAGAATTAAAACAAGCAATTAATGGTTGCTCTAAAACCCCGTTCAACATGGGAGAGAATGACCGGAAGGAAATTTATGATGATATTGAATTGATTTTTCGTGATGCAGTCCACATTGATCGCTTTATTCGTAATGCAGAAAACATTTCATTATCCCAATCGCAAGGCTATACATCAAATATCATGACAGGAGTAGTTTAATTATGATGACTGCAAAAGTAGTATCACAAACACTAGCGCAGCGCGCAGAAGATATCGCAAGATATTTATTACCTAATGGCACAAAAGAAGGTAATGAATGGCGTGCAGGCTCAACTAACGGCGAAAAAGGACAATCACTTGGTGTTCATTTAACTGGAGAAAAAGCAGGACTTTGGAGTGATTTTGCATTAGGACAAAGTGGTGACTTACTTGATCTATGGTCAGCTACGCGCAAAATAACGCTCTCTGGGGCAATGAAAGAAGCTGCCTGCTATCTTGGGGTACCGCAGATACGATTCGAAGCACACAAGCCTGCAAATTTCGTTTTACCAAGAATAGAAATTAAACCTACCGTTATTAACTCCGTAGTTATGAATTATTTAATTAATGAACGCAAACTTACAATTGAAACTATTAGCGCATTTCAAATTGGTGAAAAAGGCCGGGAAATAATTCTTCCATATCTAAGAAATAACGAAATAATTTTTGTGAAATATTTATCCCTTGATCGCCCAAAGGGTAAAAAACAAATAAGAGTTGAAGCAAATTGCGAGCCTAGTCTATTTGGCTGGCATTTAGTCCCTGCTAATACGCGAAAAATTACAATTTGTGAAGGCGAGATTGATGCTATGACCTTGTATCAATATGGTGTTCCTGCGTTGTCTGTTCCCTTTGGTGGAGGTACCGGCAATAAACACAAATGGTTGGAACAAGAGTTTGATCGATTGCTAGTATTTGATGAAATTTATTTATGTTTCGATCAAGACACAGAAGGTCAAGCAGCTGTTACGGAACTAATTGACCGTCTAGGTAGTCATCGATGTCGCGTTGTTGAACTCCCATACAAAGACCCCAATGCTTGCTTACAAGCGGGTATTGAAAAAGAAGAAATTCATAAATATTTTGAGCAAGCACGGACTCTTGATCCAGTAGAGTTAAAACGTGCAAATTTTTTTGTTGATCAAGTAATCGAAGAATTTTATCCAACCGATGGCATAGCAAAGGGAATCTCACCCCCATGGGAAAAAGCCAAAGGTAAGATTTTGTTTCGTCCCGAAGAACTTTCAGTATGGTCTGGAATAAATGGACATGGAAAATCACAACTACTGGGACATTTAATACTAAACTTTATGAAAGCTAATACGCGTGTTTGTATTGCAAGCTTAGAACTAAAGCCAAAACGGTTACTCCACCGATTAACTCGTCAAGCAGCAGGTCTTGCAGAGCCTACAATTGGTTACATTGAAAAAATTAACGACTGGTATGGCGATAATTTATGGATATTTGATCTAGTCGGAACAGCAAAAACAAAGCGGTTACTTGAAGTCTTTTTATATGCCCGTCAACGATATGGAATTGATATTTTCATAATTGATTCATTTATGAAGCTTGATATTGCGGAAGATGATTACAAAGCACAAAAAGCGTTTATGGAACAGCTTTGCGATTTTAAAAATCAACATAACTGTCAAATTCATATTGTAGTCCATCCCAGAAAAGGTGTAGATGAAACACAAGCACCTGGCAAATTAGATAATAAAGGGTCAGGGGCGATTTCTGACATGGCTGACAATTGTTTTTGTGTATGGCGGAATAAGAAGAAAGAAGAAATAAAAAAATTAAAAGCTCAGGCACATACTCTTGATGCTAAGCAATTAAAAATCCTTGAAGAGCCTGATTCACTTTGGATATGCGATAAGCAGCGTAATGGAGATTGGGAAGGAAAAATTGGGCTGTGGTTTGATCCAAAATCTTTGCAATACCTTAGTTTTGAAAAGCAAAAGCCTACACAATATGTTGAATTCTCTACTTTGATTTAAAAAGGTATTAGCTATGGAAAGCGAATGGTATATAAACACGGATAAAAGAAACGAAATTGCGAAATTAATAAAAAGTCTTTACCTAATGTGGGGTGAATATCCTACATATGCTGAAAATATAATTGAGTCAGCATTTAATAATGGTGGGCTTGAAGATATTTTTAATTTTCTAAAAATTGCTATTTCGGAAACTGAAAATATTAACAAAATATTTGGTGAATTTTATTTGGATTAATAAAAAGTTAAGGTGGAATTTAAGAATAAAAAAGAAATTGTTACTACTCCAGTCGAACCAAAAGCAGAAGAAAATAAAAATATTAGCAATGCTGTTAGATTATCTAAGGCTCTCACCAACAGCATTAAAACTTCCGCTTTAAGTATTACTGACATTTATATTAATGATAAACTTGATGTCCGTACTATAATAAGTGAGATTGAAGATCAGTTTAAAACAATTCTTAATGGTGAAACTCAAGAAATTGAAAAAATGCTATTTACCCAATCTAAAACACTGAGCACAATCTTTTCCAACATGATCACTCGAATGATAAGCACCGATTCACTTAAGCAACTGCAAGTATTTGCTGATCTTGGCTTAAAAGCACAGAATCAATGCCGACAGACATTAGCTGTTTTAAGTGAGCTGAAACATCCTAAGCGAAGAACAACATTCATTAAGCAGCAAAATAATGCCATCAATCAGCAAATAAATAACCAGAACTCAGAACTAGATTCAAAAAAGTCTGTTTTTGCAAACGAACTATTGGAGGCAACAAATGAAACGATGGACATTAGAACGTCGGTTACATCAGTCCCGTCTGATTCAAAAGTGGAAACCCTGGGAGAAATCCACGGGAGCAAAAACAACAGAAGGGAAAACCATCAGTAAAATGAACGCTTATAAACATGGCTTACGTTGTGCTGATATAAGAGATTCATTAAAAATCATTACAGGATATAAACGAATATTACGAGAACTGGTATCTCGTTTGAGTTTATCGATCACCATTTGAAAGAAGTAACTTTGTTAAATGAAGTTTTTGAATTTTTACACCAGTACGCGCGTAAAATGAATAAGTGTTTTCTGAGGTTATTGAATTTATGCACGCCATAAAAAGGAGAATAGCAATGAAAAATAAAGGTGGTCGCCCAATAAAATTTACTGATGCGGTAGTAGAAGATATCCTTAGTGGAATTTCAAAAGGATTTACATTAAAAGCAGCGTGTAAGTTTGCTGGTGTTTCTTATTCAACACTAGCATGGTGGGTGTCTAAAGGAAAACAAGCAAAAAAGGTTGAGATTAAAAATAAATATACTAATGTATTGGAACGTATTAATCACGCTACTCATGTTGAGAAGCTAAAACATCGAGATATTTTTTTTTAACTTTAAAACCTCGTGACTTTCGTTAAGGATGGAAAAATCCAATGCCACTAATAACACGTAAAAAAATCAGTGATTTCTGGCAAAAAAGAAAGATTAGATTTTGCATGTACTAAAAGTTATGAAATTGCGATACAAGAAAGAAAAAAATATTGGGAGACTAAGTATCAAGGAAGCTCTAGTGGTGATTTTTAAGTTGACGCAAAGGAGGTACTAGATCTCCAATTTCAACATGTAAAGTAATAGCTATCTGGATTAGATTCTGTATAGAGATATTTTGCTCACCTCGTTCAACTCTACCATAGTAAGTACGTCCCAATCCTGCTTCAGCTGCAAATTCTTCCTGTGAAAATCCTTTTAATTTTCGGATTTCCCTAATTTTATTGCCTATTCTTACGAGATTTGGGTGTTTGTCCATTTAAAAAGTAAAGCTGATGATACCTAATCAGGCCACACCCAATAAGGGGCATATTGATTTAAATGATCAATCATGTATCATTATCTCACTTGAAGGGATAATAAAAGATCAGTTAAGGAGGGAAATACATTAATTTAAAGAGGTTCACAGTTCACCATGAAAAGAGTGATTTTAGTTTTTCTATTAAGCGCATTAATTCCCTTAGCAAATGCTTCCCTACCATTACCTCAAGTCGTATCTGATGTTGGTCCTGGCGGTGGCATTATTACTTCTTTGCAAGCACAAGCAGAGTTACAAAATCAATACCTTCATAACCAAATGTTGCGCGAACAAATAGCAATGGTGCAGCAACAAGAGCAAGAAGCAAATGCTAGATCAAGTAGTAATAACCAACTTACCCTTTTCAATAACGAATATGAAGCTCAAAACCATTGTCCAAGTGATACTGTAGTTTGGTTAAATTTGCCGACTGGAATTTGGCATTACAAAGGAGCTCGATGGTATGGCAACACCAAGCATGGTTCATATGTTTGTAAAGAAGAAGCACTAATGGCAGGCAATAGGGGAAGTTTAAATGGGCAATGAAGAAGCTATGATAAAAATTTTATTATCAATTGTATTTTTACAAATGAAATATAAAAGAGGGGGCTAAAAATGAAAATTAAATTATTATTTTTATTATTGTTCTTTATTACTAGTGTGTCATCTTTTGCTTCAAAAATCGATTGTACGCAATTACGAAAGCAAAGAGATACTATAAATTTTATTTCTAATTTTGCAGATGACTTTGATGATTATAGAGATTACAAAATAATTAGCTTGCTATTAAACCAGAAAATTCAACAATTTTGCAATGCTTAAACCTGAAAAAAATATGAAGCTAATTAGAAATAGAGTTTAGAGTTGTTTTTTTGTGTGATTTTATTTTTGACGACAATAAGGTGTCATATACCGAGTTTTAGGAGAAATAAAGAGCGTATAAGGAGGTTGAGGATTTAATAAATAACAGAGGTATTTCGTAATGAGATTTTTTTTATTGTTTATCGTAACAATTGTTATAGTCGCGCTATTTTCCAAAGCATATCCATTGGTTAGGGGAAATGACATTTATCCAGCGTGTACACGTTTGCAAGATGAGCCTGATCCAAATGATTTTAAGAATAAGAAAAGCATCATGGAAGTATCGATGAAACAAGGTGTGCTTATTGGCTATTGCTTAGGGGTTGTGGGTACTTCTTTTCAAGCTATTCGTGGTATTGGCTATACATGGAGTGTAGATAGTAATTTTTCAAGATGTATGGAAGATTATTATGGTTTTGCAGACATTGACGCTAATCAGATTCTTGATATGACAATTAAATATCTAAAAAACCATCCTGAGCATAGGAATATCGAGATAAATGCGATAATGGCTTTGATGCTCCATGAACATTATCCAGCGTCCGTTTGTGGTGGATCTACACCAGCAGATAGAACTAAAAAATGAAAAAATTACTATCTCTGATATTTATTAAAATGTCACTCATCACACTGGTAATAGAGGAAGCTTGAATGGGCAGTAAAATTTTAATGAAAAAAATATTTATTATCTTGGTGCTGTTTTTATCTTCGTCGATAACCAATGCGGATGATCTGAATAAAAACAATAGGCAAGAAAATATAAAATATTGTCAGCAGTATGAAAATTATAAAACTGATTTGAAAGAAGATCCCGGATATTATTATTACCATGTTGCTACTTGTATGTATGAGAAAATTAATGATGGAAAATCCTTTTTAGAAGTTTCTGAATTATTTAAGAAATCTGCATCATACAATTACCCATTATCAAATTTTTCCTTAGGATTTTTGTATGAAACTAAATATAAAACCGGCAGCATTGTCTTTGGGGTGCCTGCCAATCCTGAGGATTTAATTATTGCTATTGAAAATTATACTAAAGCTGCAAATGCTGGTTCGGCTAGTGCACAAAATAATTTAGGGGAATTATATTTGGATGAAGCAAATCTTAGCGAAAAACTTAAAGGTAACGATAATAGAAATGATGTAAAGAATGATAATGTTCCTATACAATTGCCTGATTTAAGTAAAGCTCTTTATTGGTTAGAATTGGCCGCACAGAATGGTGACCCAGCAGCACAAGGTACGGTTGCAGACTTATATAGACAGGGTGTTGGCGTTACTCAAGATTTCGTTATTTCATATTCCTGGTTCAACTTATCATTTGCTTCTCAAATGACTTTTAATAAGTCCATGTATGAGAAAATTGGAAAAGAGATGGTGCCAGTTATGATGAAAGAAAGAGATGATGTTTACAATTCTCTTACAGATATTCAGAAAAATAAGGCACAGGAGCTATCTAAAAACTATAAGGAAAAATATTTTCATTTTCCTTCTACCTTAGATAAGGCATGTAAGGCTGTGCAAAAATATATGGCTCTCAAAAATTCTATGAAACTTATTTCTCATACTGTTGATGCTTACAAAAAATTTCAAACAAGTCTCACGAATAAACTAATTGATTTATGTGGTGCTACTTATCATATCGATAAAAATAATCATTTAATTGTGGTTGTCGATCAAAGAAAAACAATCAAATTACTGTCTGAAGCAATAAAGATGCCTGATGTGATTTATTCCTCCAAAATCTCATTAAAGGAATTAAAAGATCATCCTATGGAAATAACCTTGGTCGCGTCATTAAAAGCAGCTGTATTTCTTGTCCCCTACATATTCGAAAATAATCCTAAATTAAATACCACTAAGGTGAAGGTTTACCTAATACATAATGTGATGAGTGAAGAGAGTGAAAAGGATCTATTTTTTTCGTACGATATAAGCAAAAATCAAAATGAAAATATTGATTGGGAAAAGTTTAACGCTTTTGATTCCATAAAAATCTTTGATAATTTCAGATTTGGTAATAGTTCTTGGATAGCAAATGAAATATCTAAAATTGGTAAATAATTAACTTTTTTCAACTTATAAAAACAGAGGTTTTCGTGCTTAATAAATTAAATCTTATGCTATTTTGCTTTTTTCTATTTGCTTGTATTAACGTTGATGCTGGTAGTATAGAGAAAACTGGTAGTGCGCAACATTGTCTTAGGGTTAATAAAGAAAAAGAAAAATTAGATAAATGGATGATACCAGCTCTTCATGGTGATTTATCGTTAGGGTGTCCTTCACAATCACCTGATTCGGCGCTTTTTAATCTAGAAATAATTTCGCGCAGTATTGGGGATTGCGGTGATGAGGCGTTAGGTATTTTAATTGCTTTTTATTCGATTTTCGCTCATCACCCTAATTATATGATGTGTGGTCTTATTGAAAAAGAAGATATTCTGATAGCTAGATTTTCGGTTGATGGTAAAATTTGTAGTGATCAAAATGTCAATAACATTACCTCTTGTTTTCTTAATATAAATAAAATCATGGTTGATTTAAAAACCAGAGGTGAAAAGCAGGCAGCATTTGAATTGGCAAAAAAAATCGCGAATAGCAATGATGTCACAGGTCTAAGTCAAATGACTCTAGGAATTATGTATGGTTTTGGCGAAGGTACACAGAAAAATTTATCTTCTGCAATTCAGTGGTTGAAAATTTCCTTAGAAAAAATAGTTGATAATAACAACCGAAAGAATGTTTTGCTAAGTTTGGCTGTATTTCATGAAGAAATAAAAGATTATTCCAACGCTAGACTTTATGCTCAACAATGTGCGTTGATGGGAGATCTTTATTGTAAAAAAGGGCTAGTAAGATTAACTGAGCTTTGTGAAAAAATTAACGCACATCAACGATAATTTTCACCGGATTAAGAGTAGTGTTTTGTTAGATTTAGCTGTCTAAATCAATAAACTGTCAGTTCTTTTAAAGATGCTCTAATAAAAATGTTTTTACTTTTGTGGAATATTCGGGAATTTTGAATATCAGATTTTTTCTTGATATCAGCGTGAACAATTGCATTTCTTGCATTAAATAAATCAAGCAATATAGCTGAAAAATTTTCCCGCTCTTTGTTGGTTACGGAAAGGAAGAAAACAGCTTTTAGTATATATGTGTCTTTATTTTTTGTTTGTTCTTTTGTTGTATTATGTTTGCCATAGAGTGCTTCAAACGCAATACAAAGCATTATAATTCGAGTATCATTATCATTTGCATGTAACGATTGAGTGAACCATCCAAAAGCAAGTAATAAATGCTTTTGATTTGTAATTAATGAAAGAAATTTTGAATTAATATTTTTTTGATCATGCTCCCTATATTGATATTTGACATGGCAGGGATATAGCATAAGTATTATATCCCTCTCATAAGTTTCTATTGTTTTGATTGAAAAATCTGAATTGTCTTGTACTGATAACTGTAATTCTTGATCATAGCTAAACGTATCGCCTACCCAAATACTATTTTTAAAAAATGATAGATATGAAAAGATTATTTTTAAGATAGAAATTGCAGTATCAATGGCGCTATATCTTAATGCTTGATCTTTGTTTTGCTCGTCAAAATTAAAGTACCCTTGTGTGATGATCGAGATTTTGAAAATATTGTTCGTTGTATCATATTCGAATGTAACACCCTCAAATGGTTGATCTCCAAGATTAAAAGTCCCTTTATAATTTTTAACAGATAGGGTTATTGTGTAATTTTTAGAGATTATTTTTTTTAGTATTTTTCTTATACGATCCTTCGACGATGACGATAATATATTGGCTTGACCATATTCTAGTTGTTGAGCATCTCCCTTAAGATTTTCAATACCGATTTTATCAAGTTCATTCATATAAATATATTTAATATCTAACCAACTTATTCCATCCAATTTGCCTTCTAAAATGGCTTGTTTGTTGATTAAGGTAGCTAATTCCTCAAACTTTTCGTCGAGTGCGTCTGATTTAAACAATAGAGTATTATGTAATATTGAGGTATAAGAAAAAATATCAGTAATTGTTGAATCAATTGTAAGTTTGTTCATGTCTAATATATTCTCCTAAAAAGCATACTCTAGAATTGATTCTAATAGAATTAGGTTTTGTTCGTTAAAATAATTCATTGGTTTTTTTAATTGTCTAGCCCAAAAGACTCTGCGATCTTCTATTGTTTTTGATTTAGCATTATATTCAACGATTACAATTTGTAAGTGTTTAGCTTTTTCGATGACTTTATTCACATGTAGATCATTACCGGAATATCCAAATAATACTAATTTTTTACTTTGTCTTAATGCTTTTGTAAAAAAATACCAGTATGAATCTAATAGAAAACTATTGGATATTAATTTTGGTTTTAATGATGTCTTACATAAAATTATATGTTCTCGAAGATGATTTTTTTCATTACGATTGCTTCCTTTATTTATAATATTTTGTTCGCAAATATTTGATTCAAGATCGGTATAAAATAATGGTGAACCATGTAAATGTAGATAGTAACCTGGACGACTATTAAATACCATTGGTTGAAAGCCTACAGTATTTGTATAAAACCCATCGGTTAACTTTTTTTTTAGTATATCTGATTCACGAAATTTTCCATAAATGAGATTGTCATAATTTAGGGTAGCAATGTGCGTATAATTGTTTTGAACGTAGTTTGTTAATTTATCTAAGAAGTTATTTAGAAGATTTTTTTTTGATTTTTGTATTTCTTCTATTGGGTAGTCGTAGAAATACCACGCTGTATTTGCTACAAAATTACGAAAATAGTCAGGAAATTTTTTTGCTGCAGGAACTAACCATTTTTGCTTGCTTAAATCTTCAATTCTATTAAACGTAAGACATGCTTGAATTGCTTCATAATGTTCATATAGTTGTTCCTCATTTGTAAGCTTCATGCCGTTGGTAATTAATTTTTTTATATTATCTTGTTGATCCTTTTCTAATTTGTCCCAAGCATGTTTAAGTCCGCTTTCAAGTTTAAAATGTTCAGGATCAATAGCCATACCAAGACCATTACCAATCAATATTGTAGTATATTTATTTGACATATATTAATCGCTGACCAATAAGTAGGTAAGTTTATTCCTATAGCCAATTTTGGGACACTTCTAAATAATATACCACCAAAATCCACAACACATCACAATCCTCTTTCCCCTATAAATACTGACATTAATTGTTGTCGATTATTGTGACTTATTGCTATAATTTGTTCCGTTATGTTTCGTAATCAGTAGGTCCCCCGTTCGATTCGGGGCGTCAGCATCAGTGTAATCAATAGGTTACAGCTATGAAATATTTCAGCAAGAAACTTCCTTTTTTAGGAAGTATCTTGCTAAAATATTGGTATGACTACATTAAAAGATAAAATTATAGAAGTAGGTTTTGCTGATCACATTCTTACTGATGTTGATCTAGATGGCTTATTAGATGGAACCGCTGCAGCGCGGTATGGAATGGTTAATAAAGCTTTGAAAAAGGGAGAGTTAATTAAGCTAAGGAGGGGTCTTTATCTCCTTGCAGATATGTATCGCCGTAAAAAACTTAGTAAATTTTTTATTGCTAGTCGCATTGTTCCTCATAGTTACATCTCCCTAGAAAGCGCATTGTCTTATTACGGATGGATTCCAGAGCGAGTTGCAACAACAACAAGTGTAATTGCTCTCGGTCGGACAAAAGAATTTGCAACGCATTTAGGCACATTTATGTTTTATCAACTTCCAGTAAAAGAGTATGAATTCTTAACCGGTGTAACTCGCGTTGAAGAAATTAAGGGAGAGCCATTTTTACTTGCATCACCATTACGTGCGCTTGCTGATTATGTGTATGTAAAAAAAATTGATTGGCAGGGTATAGATTATCTGACTACTAGTTTGCGTATCGAGATCGACAAACTTATCCAAATTGAAGCGGATGATTTCATTGAAATTAGAAAAATATATCGTTCAAAGCGTGTTTTGAAGTTTTTAGAGGGTCTGAAACAGGAACTTAAAAAATAATGCCTACTAATATAATTGATGAAAAATTAAAAAGTTATGCTGCAAATACAGTAGAAGATGAAGAACATGCATTAAAAGAAATATTGCAGGAAGTTGCCCTTTATGGACTTGCAAACGCTAATTTTTTTAATGAAGCAATTTTTCATGGAGGATCAGCGTTACGAATTTTATATGGTTTGCCACGCTTCTCGGAAGACCTGGATTTTTTGTTGAAAAGTCCAAATCCGCATTTTAAATGGGAACCTTATATTGATGCAATTGTTGCTACTTGCAAACAATACGGTGTTCGTCCAGAAATTACGGACAAAAGTCGTGTAAGTAATACTGTCAAGAAGATGTTTTTAAAAGATGATTCAATTGGAAAAATGATTGATTTATCATTTGTACATCATCCTGGAAAAAAATTAGCAATTAAATTTGAAATTGATACGAATCCTCCGTTAGGATCTCACCTGGACGTTAAGTTTTTAGAATTTCCTTTGGATTATTCGATCGTTGCGCAAGACCTTGGCAGTAGTTTTGCAGGAAAATGTCATGCTTTATTATGTCGTGAATACATTAAGGGCCGTGATTGGTATGATTTTGCATGGTATGTGGCTAAAAAGGTTTTACCTAATTTTGAATTTCTTTCCAATGCTCTACAGCAGCAAGGGCCTTGGGCTAACAAAGAAATTTTGGTGACACTACCATGGTTTGTTGAGGCAATGAAACATAAAATCAAGAGTATAGATTGGCAGAAAGCTGCAACTGACGTTTCATCCTTTTTAAATGTTCAAGATAAAAAAGCATTGAATTTATGGGGGGTCGATTTTTTTCTTGATAAGCTTAGTAAGCTTGAAAAGACTGTCGTTGAAATAAAGAGCTAGAATTTCGTAATCAGTAGGTCCCCCGTTCGATTCGGGGCGTCAGTAATATTGTATAGTGAAGGAAAAGTAAGATGGCATTTGAATTTGATTGGAGTAAGGCACGAAATGGAAATATATTGTCATGTTATTTCTATGTTCAAGAACGTCTTAAAGAATTTAATAATCTTGAAAAAGCATTATGGTTTGCAGGAGGTGTGGGGACTGCTTGTTTTGCCTCAGGTAATCCATTTGTGATGCTATTTGGCGGGGGTTATTTGGCACTGAATGTGCTACAAACTTATTTTGATTTATATGTTATAGCTATTCCCAAATTACTTCGCTTTTATCAGCATTATTGGGATGAATTAGGTGATCCTCTCAATCTCGAACTTAATTCACTAAGTCATTTTGAAAATCCAGCACCAGTTCCAATGAACCCATCAGAATCTGCGGTTATGATTATGTTGGCTAAAGCATTAGCTCCTTATACTGTGCAACTCACGGATCTTTTACCTTTTGATCCTAAAAAAGTACAGGATAAAAATGCTTGCGATTATAAAAAAAATATTGAAGCACTTTACAGATGTGATGATAATTTTCTTAATGTTTTTAAATCGCCACCCCATGGTTATGATTTTGTAAAAATAAAAAAAGAAGTGATGCAAGAAGCATACAAACCTAAAGATGAAAAAGAGATAACGCATTGCAAATTTTATAGTACAAGGGATTATGCAAGAAGTTATTTTAGTTATACATTGCTTGCACGTAATTCAAATAACCTTTTAAGACGCATGAGCGATACCATATTCCCATGCTTAAAAGAAGAAAATAAGATTTTGCAATTTAAACAATAGATAAACTTTTTGAATCCAAGTTGAAAGATTGCATCGTGGAAAATTTGTAAAAAGTCAGCATAAAGCCGTGTTTTCACGGCTTTATATTTTTAAGCTACTGTTCGTACCATACGATGCTTGTTAAGCTACTCATTCAAATTTTGTTAGAATTTCTTTAGTTATAAAATATCTCGTATTGTTTTTGGGATAAAATTAGCGATGTCTAGTTAAAAGCAATTTTTATACAAGATCTAGGACTTTAAAAAAAAGGAAATACAGTTAACTGCTTGCAAACTTAATTTGTAAATAGTAAATTTCATACTCTTTTAAATTAAAAATATTTCTATAAAAAAGGATATCTTGTATGTTACGCCGTACTTTCCCTGCTTCAAAAAGCTTTATTTCTAGAATAAAATTGAATATTCAACCATCTGTTCATCCCTTTAAAAAACCCATTTCTCGGTCTTATACTTCGTGTAAAGAAAGAACAAGTGATGTCTTGGAAACTTGCATAGATGCATTAGAGGATGGGGCATGCCTTGGTGCTTTATTAGGTGGAGTAGCGGGTGGATTAACAGGAGGGTTCGCTATGGCTAGTGAAGAACCTTGTATATTAGTAAAGCCTTTTGCGTTTGGCGGCGGGGCTTTTTTTGGAGGTATTGCAGGTGGTATCTATGGAGGAGTATCAGGAGCGGTTATCGGCCCATTTTGTGCGCTTGCTCTTTCTTATCCACGCACAGCTGCTGCTACAGCTACAGCTGCATTATTTGTTAATTCTGGTTGCACATTATTTTCTAAATTTACCAAAAAAGATTTGACGGCTGATTCTGTGATACCAGAATCATCTGCGCTTAAAGTAAAAAAGCCTTAACAAATTCTCTCAAAGGGTTCACAAATTTTTCTGTGGACCTTTGCTCAAATTAAAATTTTAGCCTTGAATTAATTTAAATTCTTTAATAGAGAAAAAATCATGATCAATATAAGATTGGCTGACATCAAAGAACTGAAAACATTAAATGAAATCATTACAATGTCAGCAAGAGATTTAAGCCGGGATGATTATTCAGAACAAGAAATAAAATCGGCAATTCAATATGTGTTTGGTGTAGACACTGAATTAGTTAATGACAAAACTTATTTTGTTATTGAAAAAGATGGAGAAATTGCTGGTTGTGGAGGTTGGAGTAAACGCAAGACGTTATTTGGGGGCAATCAATTTTCAGGCAGAGGGGAAACGACTTTTCTAGATCCATCAAAAGATGCGGCAAAAATAAGAGCCTTTTTCATTCATCCGAAATTTGCAAGACAAGGCTTAGGAAGCATACTCTTAACACATTGCGAACAAGAAGCAATGAAAAATGGATTTACTCAACTAGAAATGATGGCAACACTTCCTGGTGTGAAGCTTTACAAAACTTTATCCTACAAATCAGTTTCTGATGAAGTAGTCATGCTTCCTAATAAAGTTCCTTTGAAATTTGTACGGATGAGAAAAAATTTAAAAGAACTCACGTTTGTTAATGTTTCAGAAAAATATAAGACATCTTCAATAGTTCCTTTTGGTGTGTTTCAAAATAATAAAGTAGCAAGTAATCAGAATGAAGTTTTTAAACCGGCAATAAAATCCAAATTATAATTGTTATTCCCTAGCTTGTGTAGGAGCAAGGGAATAAAGACAGCTTATCGACGCGAGTGTCCGTAACTTAACGCATTCTCTATTAAGGAATTATCAGCAGTCAATTTTTCTGCATTACGACTAATAGATACCCAAGCTGGACTGCCTGAAACACCGCCTGATCCTAAAGCTGCTGTGACACGTGCATTTTTTTCAATTGCTAGGCCTTCACGTGTAAATAATCGACCTACTAGGGAGAATCCATGTGATGCACTTTACTTACTTTGAATCACTGAATTACACAGCAAGATTCTGTCGAAGTTTTTGTTTGCTCTCCCTGAATTGCTGCTGCTGTTTTTTTCTTACAAACATATTGCGGACGATTATTAAAAAAGGGATATGAGGACTCTCTTATTGTGTCTCCAAATTTTTTCTCTTCTAGAGAAAGTACTGGCATAACGAGAGGTTTTGAGTAGGATAAAACTTTCAATCCTGCTTGTGCAAAATGTTTTGCTTTTGCCAGCAATGCCGTTCTACCAGTTGCTATAAGAATGCCATGAGGAAGAAGTAGATCACTCATTGCTTTAACATTGGCAATAGCATTATCGCGTGTTACTACGCATAGATTTAAAGGACCACCACTTGAAAGGACGCAGTGTGCATTTGTTTCTAATTTTGAATCTTGTAAAGTTGATTGAATGAAAGTAATTTTGCAAGTTTTTTCCGTTGCATATTTCTTTAGTGCTTTACGTGTTATATCCATCTGATTTTCACTGGGTTCTACAACTGTGTAATCAACAGAAATTTTTTGTTCTAATGCAATTGAAATTAATTTATTTGCAAGTCTCCCTTTACCTGCACCTATATCAAATACCTTCAAGGGTTCTTCTTTTTTTCTTTCTAAAGGCAATACTTCTTTATTAAATTGTTCTATTATTAGTGGGTCATTAATTTTATCATAATATACCGCATCAGCTTTTGATTCCCAATCTTCATCCCACATTGTTGATGGCCTGAGGGTAGCAGTGCCGACATTTAAAGCATATCCTTTCGCCAGAGAAAATTCGACAATTGCCATCGTGGTTGCGAGTTCTCGTAAATTATTTAGTATGGTGGTTGGTGCTCCTTTTACAAAATAATATTCGCGGGTACCATTTTTATAAACTAAAGTAACAGACAAAAGTCCTTGAAGTTTAATAGCTACATCCTCATCCCAGCCTGTTTTGGCAAGATCCTCCATATCTCGATACGCGTTTATTTTGATATTAGATAACTTAGGATGGTGCTTATCCAGATGAATTAAAGTAGTGACACCAGTCATTCCTGATACTGAAGCAGATTTAATCTGATGGGGTATTTTTAATATTTTATCTTTTGAACTCTTAGGATCTAAGAGATTAAAAATTTCTACACCTGTTTTTTTTGAAAAATCTTGATGGGATTTGAGTTGAGTGGTTACAGCAGTTAAAAGATTTTGAAGCTGGGCTTCTTGATCTTTGTAGTCGGCGGATAGTTTGCTGGATATCATGACAGTTGTGGCCTCTTAGGATTGCATAGAACAACAAAATGAAGAATTGCTTTATCGGTACATTAATCCCACATATAGTACCATAAAAACTACACCAATCAATAGATTTTGTATATATTTTATCCTTTTCTCATACGCAAATAATTTTATGTGTGTATTATTTTATAAAAACAATTTAAAACAACCTGTTAATACGCCACATAAACGCAGATTCCCTTTTAATTTTTTTAGTTAGTTTTAATTCGTGATGACCATGTATTCATGTTGATGTTCCTTAACCCCAAGCTCCTTATTACTGGCTAAGTAAAAAATCATAGGGCCGCATCTCTTGAGGCCCTAAGCAATTTTTGTTTATTTATTTTGGTTTGGGACTGGAGAGGTGCGACCCGCTCGGATTCTTAATGCAGGAATAAATTTGATTGATTAATCTCACCGTACTTTTATTTCTTTCAAAGTCATCTGTTAAAGCTGCCTCATTGGTTTTATAAGGGAGGGCATATTTTAGCATTAAATCAATTTCTTCTTCTTTAGTGACTGCACATTTGCTTTCTTTAATTAATGAATTTTTTTCATTAAAAATTTGATAACCGGTTTGAGTGATTTTAATTTCATTAAGGGTAATTCTGATTTAGCTTTTACAAAAGAGGGAAGAATCGATCTTTGTACCGTTGTAAAGAGGGGTGGTATTTTTTTTGTTGAGATAATTGTTTGATAATTTTCAACTTGGGGATTTAAAAAAGCTAAAGGTTTTTCTTTAATTACATATTTATTTGCATTTAAAAATTGAGTAGTCATTGCATCATGTTGAAAATGAGGAACACTGACTAGAACGGTGTCGAAAGATACCTGAGACAATAAAGAATAGATATCACCATTTTTAAAGACTTTAACACCTTCTTTTTCTAATTTTTCTATTTGTGGCGTTGTGGTCTTGTTGATTACCAGTCCTGCAATTTTGATATCGGGTCTTTTCAGAAGCGAAGTAAGATATTCGCCACCTTTTTTTCCTGCCGCACCAACTATTGCTACTTCAATTTTTTTGGTTGATAACATAATTTCTCCTTAGGTTATTTTTTTGAGTATATAGACAAATTTAAAAATTGTTAGAGCGCACCAAAATGTAATATAGTTACCAAAAGGTAACTGGAAGAAAAAAATGAAATCCCGCAATAGAAAAGAAAATAAGCATTTTTATAATTGTCCCATTGAAGCATCTCTTGATATTATTGGGAATAAATGGAAAGGAGTTATTCTTTACCATTTAATGAAAGGCACAAAACGATTTAATGAATTACGCCGTTTAATTCCTACTGTCTCTCAACGAGTCTTGACTGTACAATTACGAGAATTAGAAGATGATAAAGTTATCACTCGCAAAATCTACCCTGAAATCCCTCCCAAAGTAGAATATTCCCTCACTGATTTAGGAAAGAAGTTAAAAGCAATTTTGGCAAGTTTGGAAGTTTGGGGTAGGGAAGTGATGGGGTAACATAATTTAGAAATCATAGGCCCGCATCTCCTGAAGCCCTAAGCAATTTTTATCATTTATTTTGTGCGGGGTTGTAGAGATTCCCCAAGCTTCATGATTATATCCATAGTCCCTCTTTTAAACGCGTGATAGCAATATTAATGTGGTGAGGTTTAAATAATTTTTCTTTTCGACTATTCCACTGATGTACTTTTTTAATAATTTCATCATTTGTTGGGTTGGTGTTACATTCTTTTGTTGCTACCCAATGTACTGTTGATAATAGTTCCATACCAAAAGGAGTTTCAAAGCCATCAACTAACTGTTTGATGCGTTTTATGCTTTCTAAATATTCATTCTTTCCAGATAAAAATTCATCTGCTTCATCTATCGCATTATTTAATAAACGTACCTCTGCTTTTTGAATCCTATCACCGAAACCGCGTGTGTAATGGTTTTCCATATTTTGCAACAAATGATTAATCGTGTTTGTATAAGGGCCGTAATTAGATTTTTTAAAGCTAAATTTTAATTCTTTATTTAGAAGTATATTTATAAAGTAAATTAACTTCTGTATTTCAAGTAATGAATGTGAATAGCCTAACACTTGATAAACTTGCAGGAGTTTAATCAATAATGATTTTGTAAGTGTGATTCTTGGTTTTTTAGTGTTTACTGCAATGGTTTGAACTGATGGAGAGTAATGAGGTTCATATAATAAAACTTCAACATCAGGAAGTTGGGAACATGCATCAATAATAATAGATTTAACTTGCAGCCATTCCAAACCACCCAAACCACTTCCAAGTGCTGGAATAGCAATAGATTTGATTTTTAGGCGTTTCACCTCAGTAATAAGTGAATCTAAACCTTTACTAATATCTTGAATGGTTGATTTTCCTTTCCAATGTCGTTTAGTTGGGAAATTAATTATGTATCTTGGGTTAGCGGAGGTGTTTTGCTCAAATACTAATACCTTGCCCACAATCATACGACCTTGATCGCATGTTTTTTTATAAACCTGATAATTTTCTGGATATTTCATTTTGAATTGTAGGGCGATACCTTTTCCCATGACGCCAACACAATTGACTGTATTAACGATGGCTTCAGCATTAGCAGTAAGTATGTCACCAAATTTCGTATGTATCATATCAGTAGTACCATTCTTTTTTCACCTTGACGATTGGTTTATGTTGTAATCCATTCAGTACAGTTTCAACTTTAGCAAGGACGTCTTCATTGTTTACTGCGATGCCGTAAATTTGTTCCCAAAGTAATTTTTTATGAATTAAAAATTCGGCTTGTTTTTTTTCTTTTCTCGCAGGATCTTCTGGTATATCAGCCCAGTATTTTAATTTGATTGTTTGCCAATCGAGATTATTTAAATTTTCTAAGTTATTGTAGAATTGAGCGTAGCTAACAACAGCATGTCGATCAGTGAAGACAAAAGGTATTTTTGCATTGGCAATAGTTTCTGTATGAGTTACAAAAAATATGATGTCATTCTGCCTATACTGGTTCACAAGTAACATCGGTGTTTGTCCCCAGAAATAAAAAGGTACATAGCAATGCAGATTTCCCCCTGGTGGAAAAGGTACTATCGTCTGAGATCTTTTATCCTGTACATCATGATTGGCAATGTCTTCATATTGCACATTATTTTCAGCTATTTCTTTCTTACATACCAAGCCACCTTGGGAAATAATACTTCCAAGGTTATTTATTGAACTCATATGACAAATAATTTTGTTCATTATACGGCCAATCCAGATATGCCATTCAATTTTAACTTTTTTTATCTTCTCCTGGAACAATTGTTTTCTCATAACCCAATTTGGGACACTCCCAGATAACACACCACCAAAATCTGCAACACATCACAATCCTCTTTCCCGCACAAACACTGACATTAATTGTTGTCGATTATTGTGACTTATTGCTATAATTTGTTCCGTTATGTTTCATAATCAGTAGGTCCCCGTTCGATTCGGGGCGTCAGCATCAGTGGAATTAATGGATTAGAATCAAAAATTAAACCTGGTCAAGCAAGCCATAAAAAACTGGAGTGCAGATGGAGAATATATAACATCAAACTTGAATAATGAGGCTAAAATGTCTGAAAGTAGAGCAACCCCGGCATCGTCTGCGTTATCACTTGAGCCATTCCATCAGTTAGCTCAGAGCAGGCCTGTCTATAAAAATGTAGGCGTTGTTCATAAAACACAAGATGTTAGGTACAAGGAAAGAAGTAGCAGCCAAGGAAGTGGTACCTATGATCATGAGCATAATATTGTTTATACCGCTGCACACTGTACTGTTGATGATTGGAACCGTGATTTATCTTTTTATATTGCCGGCGAAAGCGTAAAAGTTAAAAAAATCCATCGCCATCCTGAGTATAAGAATGATTTTTTAAAGAGTACCTCTTGGAACGATATCGCAATACTCGAGCTTGAAAACAGGCCATCAGTGAAATTGCAAGCACTCCATATTGAATATAATCCATTTTCACTTCGTTATGATTTAACAGCTGTCGGTTATGGAAGTAATTTAACAGCAAGACTTCCATCAGACGAGAGAATTAGACGTGATGAAAATAATAATCATGGTTTCCCACCAATGCAAGTAGCAGTTAAAGTACCTTATTGTGATGATAAATACTGGGAATATTATAAAGATTTTGAAGGGAGAGATAACACGTATTGTTTATCGCTGAATACAAAATATAAAATATTACGTAACGTTATTGGTTTCGCGCCATTAATTGAATCCAAAACTCCTGATAGGCTTGAAAGAATAAAATATGAATATTTACAAGCTGGCTTATGTGGTGGATTTTCTGGAGGGGCTTTATTTGATAATCGAGATAAATTAGTTGGTATACCTGTTGGTCATAAATTTCATCGAGACGAACCAGAATGTCGCCCTGTGTACAGATATACTCGTGTTAGCGGTGATACAGATTGTTATATTCCATTTTATGAGCATCAGACCTGGATTAAAGAGGTAACTCATGGTGCGAAAAATCCAATTGTTTACATATCGAGTGTTGCTACCCAACCTGCAACGAATCCAGTTAAACAAAGCGCTTTGCAGTCTTTATTATGCAAATCACTTCATTCAACAACTCGTGGTTGTTTATTTGCTAAGAGAACCCAATCTACTAGTTTGCTTTCAACAAGAAGTACAATATTGGCAAGTTCTGCTTTTAGATTTAATCCCGCAGCAAGAAATCCGTTGGTAGGTATAGGATCTTTACCTAGGCCATTAGGAATAGGTGCATTGAGATTAGTGAAATTTTTGAAATCTTAATGCATGTTTGAAGCTCGTACCGATTTATGTATGTTTTTGATATTTATTGTTAATTAACTTTGTTGATCAAAAAATGGCAATACAACCCACTGATTCCAAGTCGAAAAATTTAAATATCATATTTTAAGCATTTCTTATCTAAGTGCAAGTGGAGTGAAACTTGAATCAGTTTCATTTTGCGATAAATTTTTAACCATGGTACAATACAGCTGTTTTTTTATAGTACATTCAACGAAGCTATATTATAAATACAGATGAGGATAATATGACTAGTACAGGTTTCAATAAAAAATCTATTGATGAAGCTCGAAAAATTCTAGATGAATCTCACTTACTAGATGGTGAGCTAGGTAAATATAACCACCAGCGTATAGCAAATCTATCTGTTATCGAACAAGATCGTGTGACTGCGATATTAAGATGGATTCAGGATCAATGCCCGACATTATTAACAAATAAAAACGCTAAAAGTAATTTTGAAAAGATTTTTAGATATGCAGCCGAACATGCTGCTAGTCTAGTAGAAGGATTAGTAATATTAAAATCTGAAAACATGCTAGATGATAATGCGCAGGAGTTATTTAATATATTATTCAGCAGCGATAATCATGCCAGAAACGCTCGCGAGGTAGCTAAAGCTTTGAAATTATGTTGGGAACCAGAAAACATTGTTGCTCAACAGCTTGTTATCAGTAATCCATTACATGCGAAATATTATGCCAAAGCATTCGGAACACTCGATTATTCAAATGAATCCGAAACACCCATTGCTTTATCATTATTACAAGATGCAAAAGGAAGCCAATACTCCAAACTTATTATTGATCATGACATGAGTGAAAAATGTGACTTTATTTTCCATATATTGAATTATCTAAAAATGAATAATTTATTAGAAGGAAAACAAGGTGAAAGAAATCTTCAATTATTTAAAAATGTAATTAATCTTTCAGATGATATCTGCGAGATGTTAAGAAACTTGGATTATTACAAAATACTTAACCAAGATAATTTTAATCAATTAATTAGATATGCGGGTAAACTTGATGAGATGATCCCTGTTTTTAACTTTAATTCAAGCTATGATGACTACTTTAATCACCAAGCAAATTTTGATCTCGTCATCGAAAATGCCAAGGAAGTACATCATGCTGAATTAACATATACGCGAATGGCATCAAATGTTGCAAACAAAAATAGCACAATTAAAGATAGCATAATTCCATTGACCGATATTATTGCCCAATTTACTGGTATGCCGCCAGTTACTTTATTTGGTAAACCAAAACAAGCAGCGCCATCACATTCAGTAAGTACAGCAGCTAAAATGCAAAATGGATGTGAGAAATCATAGGGCCATATCTCTTGAAGCACTAAGCAATTTTTGCAGGTATGTTATTAATATCATCTATTTTAGCAACATCCAGCATTGTTTTTTCAATTAATTCCGATTTTGAGTTCACATTTAGTTTTGTTTTTATAGTTTCTAAATGATGTTGAATAGTTCTGTGCGATAAACCAAGTATTTTAGCAATATCTTTGGCTGATTTTCCAAAAAGAGTGTGATATAGAATTTGTTGCTGTCTTTTTGTCAATAAAGAAAAAGCAACATTGTCTTCTATTTTAAAAACGCAATTCATTTTAAAAGTCCTCGTTTGTACCAACTTCAATTTGATTTATCGTATTATATATGATAGACTGACCGTCAGTCAATAGGAATTTTTAGGAGATGACTTTGAAAAGAATCGTAAAGGATCCAGACGTTAGACGAATGGAAATTATGGTTTCAGCAAAAAAGCTTTTTGAAAGAAAGGGTTATACGAATACATCGGTTGAAGCAATTATTAAAGATGCTGGGATTGCAAAAGGTACTTTTTATTATTACTTCAAAACTAAGCAAGATATTTTAAAAGCATTAGTCGAGCATTTGGGATCAGAGTTGGAGGCACATTTCGATTCAATTACCAAGCTTCCCAAATTAACAGCAGTACAAAAATTAAAACTGATGATAAGAGGTCAGGAAAAGGAAGCACTGGCATCTTCTCCTATATTAGGAATTATTCACAAACCAGAGAATCGAGAATTTCAAGAATTATTAAATATCCAAACGGTTAAGAATATTTTTCCTCTCTTAGCAAAAGTATTCTATCAAGGTCATAAAGAGGGTGTTTTTAAAAACGAAGTTACACTTGAAGCAATTCAATTAATGTTTGCAGGTTCTCAGTTTATACTTGACTCAGGGCTATTCGAATGGACGCCAAAACAAAGAGCCAATTTCTTAAAAGCTGGGCAATCATTACTTGAATTGATTGCTGGCGCAAAACCGGGTTCATTGAAGTTTATTTCTGCTGAATAGAGTTATGCGATATTAAAGGGGTGAAGTTGTTATGAGAATTCTAATTTCAGGAGCAGGGGTGGCAGGACTCACGGTGGCTTATTGGTTAAAACATCACGGATTTACACCTACTGTAATAGAGCGCGCACCATCATTGTTGATTGGTGGTTATAAGATTGATGTTCGTGGAAAAGCATTACAAGTTTTGCAACGAATGGGAATTTATGATTCTGTTGTTGCAGCAGGTACTGATATGCAAGGTGCGTTACTTGTAGACAGTGCAGGTAATGTGATTAATAAAATGAGTGGCGATGCTTTTGGCCATCGAGTAGGAGAAGATGTTGAGATTATTAGAGGAAATTTATGTCAAATTTTGAAAGATCAAATTCCAGATGTTGAATTTATCTTTGGTGATTCAATTCAACAATTAACTCAATTAAATAATGAGATAGAAGTAAAGTTTATAAAAAATCAATCTCGCAACTTTGACTTAATAATTGGTGCTGATGGACTGCATTCAAATGTGCGAAAAATTATTTTTGGCGATGAATCAAAATTTTCTCGCGAACTGGGTCTTTATCTTTGTGTTTATACCGTTCCAAATTATTTAAACTTGGATAGGGTAGAAATTCAATTTACCGAGTTTGGGAGAATGGCTGCTGTTTGGCGTACCCGAGGTGAAAAAAACATGAGGGCTTGTTTTGGATTTTCTGCGCCATCAATTCCTGTTAATTTACATGATAGATTACAACAACAGCAAATAGTGCAGGCAGTTAATAAAGGAATTGGATGGGAAGTACCCCGGCTGCTCGAGAAAATGCCTGATGCAGAAGATTTTTAATTCGATTCGGCTGCACAGATTTATATGGATAAATGGTCTAAAGAACGAATTGTTTTATTAGGAGATGCTGCATATTGCGCATCACCTATGTCAGGTCAGGGCACAAGTCTCGCACTTATTGGCGCATATATTCTTGCTGGAGAGTTAGCAGTATCTAAAGGAGATTATCAAAAGGCGTTTGTTTCTTATGAAGAACAAATGCGCCCATTTGTTAAAATCAACCAGGCATTAGGAGTTACAGCTGCAAAAATAATGAGATCTCAAGAAAAAAATAATTTTATCTCATGGTTGTTAAAATATTTAATGAATTTTGCGCCTGGTAGTTGGATAAAGTTTTTTATTAATTTATCAACAAAACGTATTCAGAGAGCTGCTAATTCAATTAAACTTAAAGATTACTAAAACTTAGCCATCATTTTGTTCGGGAATGTAGAGAAAGGACCCGATATTTTTTACTTTCCTGCGGAAGGTGTTTGCTTGTCATCATTAGTTTTAGTATTTTTCGTATCCGGAGTATTATTATCCGCCGATTTGTTATCAGCAGTAAATAATGAATGAACTTTCGATATTTGTTGTTTCGTATACATTTGTTGTAAGACGTTATAATCTAAATTGGGATTGTTGGAAATGGTTTTAATTATAAAATCGAAAAACTCTTGAGGCGGAAATGTTTTTTTTGAAATATAATAAATATCTAAATTAGCTTCTATTTTACTTGAATGTTCCTTATGTGTTATTAATAAAATTTTATTTGGATCATTTAATAAATTATACTTTTTCAATCTTACTAAAGCTTGTGCGATAGAAAAAGCATCTTTTGGGTTATTAATAATAATATTTATATTTTCTTCCGTGTATAAATCTTTTTTTATAGCTAATTGACACATTCCCAGAGATACTTGATGCATGTACTGTGGGTTTTTTAATAACCGTAAATAATTAATTTGTGCTACCTCTTTATTAAATAAATCTCTTGCATTAAGCTCAGTTATTGCATCTGATAAATCACTCACATATTCAGCATTATTTAATAATAAAAAGACATTCTCTTTATTTAAAATTTTTGCTCTTTCCAGGCAATCTAGTATAGATGGGATTTCTAAAAATTCTTTTTTTTCTTCTAACAATTTATTTGTTTTTTCATCCAGTAAATTAGCATTTTTTAATATATTTTTTGCTTGATTTAGGAATTGTTCAGTGGGAATTTTTTTTGATAATGGTGGTGGTCCGAAAGACATATAGATAACTCCTCATTTTTTTGAAATCTTTTATTATTATAGTTGAAATTTAATAAAAAGCATAACCATAAGTCTATGATTTGTAGGAAAAGTTCCGGATGAGCTTGGTTCTAAACCTTTAGGTGAAAAATATTGGGATCCTATAAGTAGGGGTGATCTAATTACTTCAGGATGCTCACCCCTACTTATAGCATCCTGAAGTAATTAGATCACCTAATTCTATCTGGAATACAATAAAACGAGCACTATCTGAAAAAATAAATGTTTAAACCTCATTTATTTTTATTGAGGTACTTTACAAGAAAAATAATTTTAATTATTTTAGGGGGTAAAACTAAGGAATAATTTTATATTTTAGAGTGGGCATGTTTCTCGTTTGTCCGAAGTATAATGATACCAAGCACCAATGAAATAGTTTTTAGCTACAGGGAGGATATATATTTTTCTGCATTGATACGTTCCTGTTAGAGAATTATATCTCCAACGTCCTTTTAACCACCCACCGCCTGATTTAGCCTTATTAATTTCTTCCTGAACAACAAATTTGCCTAAGGAATCTTTGTAATTAAATTGATTTTTTCCAATCTGTTCGGGATGTAATGGGGATACAAAAAATACTCCATCATAGTTACCAATAACAATGTCCTGAGAGTTTTTAAATTTAATAATGGCTTTTTGGATTCCATTTTTTTTGATATAGCTCTTGGCTTTTTTGATTACATTTATGACTTTAAATTCTTCAATCTCCGTAATTCTCTCATTTAGAGCGTTAGTATTACAACAATAGAAGAATAGAAAACAAAGAGTGAGAATTTTTTTAAAAACAAATCTGATCGTATTCATGGTTATTACCTAAGTTGTTTTAAAAATATAATATTCCATTTCTTTTATTTTGCCAAGAAATCATAGGTCGCATTTATTAAAGCCCTTAGCAATTTATCATTTATTTTGTTTGGGATTTCAGAGATGCGATATTCTTCTTTATTTGAACCGAGTGCCATTCGCGGAATAGATTTTCAATAGCCGATTGCGAAAGGCCATATTATACGCTGACTTTGTTTACCATCTTTTGCGCAGTAAAAAATCTCTATTTTGCTTTCGCGCCTAATGGCATCGCGTAGTACTGTAAGATCTTCATTTTTAATCTTGTCTGATGGTGGACCAACTCGTAACGGGACTGCGCCCATACCATTACGTACATTAGATGGTAGAACTTCTTTGATTTTACTTAAAGCGTCAGCTGCTGCTTTGGCCAACGGACGATCTGCAAAAGTGGATACCCAAAGGATTCCAAGCATCATCGCTTCCATCTCCGTTTGAGAAAACATCAACGGCGGTATAAAAAAGCCTGGTCGAAGTACATAACCAACTCCAGGTTCTCCTTCAATATCAGCTCCCTGCGCTTGAAGAGTTGCTATGTCGCGATAAAGCGTACGGATGCTGATGTCCAACTCATCTGCTAGTTTTTTTCCGCTAACCGGGTGACGGTATCTTCTAAGTACTTGAAGTAAGGATAAAAGGCGTGCTGTTCGATTCATAGGTATATAATACTGCCATTTTCTGACAGTGTCATGTTGTATATTAACCTTGATAGTCAACAATAGGAAATATACTTATGGTAAATCCAAACCTGGTGCTTTTTTATGTTAATAACCCGATAGAAAGTGCATTATTTTATGAAAAAATTTTTGAGCAGCAACCAGTGGCTGTTTTCCCAACTTATGCTGCTTTTACATTTACGAACGGCTTTACATTTAGTCTTTGGTCAATTAAAGCAAAAAATTTTGTTTCAGCGGGATCTGGCAGCAGATCTGAATTGGCGTTTATGGTTTCAGATGAGAGTGAAGTACGTCGTCTTCACGATCATTGGAGAAATATAGGTGTTTCTATAGAGCAAGATTTGCATAAGGCTGTATTTGGATTAACTTTCGTTGCTCTGGATCTTGATGGGCATCGTATTAGAGTTTGTTTGCCTGACACTGACAAGTAGATTTGTTTTCAAATCAATAACAAGGAAATGATACTAGGGTCTCTTGAAGCTCTAATCAATTTTGTCATTTATTTTGTTCGTGATTGGAGAGATACGCCACGATATTTTTTTGAAAACAGTCTAATGATGATATACATGCTTTTTCCAATATGGATCATCAAGCGCCATTCCAAATGCCTGACAAAAATCAGGTTTTTTTGTTTCAGTGAAAAGAGAATAATAGGATTGCCTTAAGGTATCTTTTGATTTACTTTTTTTATAATGTAAATTTCCGAAATACAAAATAAAATCGAGAGCATCTTTCCAGTTTACTTCTTTTGTTTTTTCTTGTAGTTTTTCACTTAAGATGAAATTCAAGATAAAGTGAATTTTTTTTGGAGTAACCAGGGTTAATTTTTCATCTATTATTATTTTTTTCCCACCAAACAATCCTAATTTCCAAGGACGTTTAGTTAGAAGATAATTTTCAATATTAAATACAATTTTTTTATAGTGTTCATTTTCTTTTTGAGCTAATGCCTTTTTTTCAGCGTAAAATTTTTCATAAGATTCTAGATCTTGTTTAGCATTTGCAAAGCCTAATTGATATTCCTTCTCAGCCGCTGGTAAAAAGAAGGGATTTAGTGGAGCCAAGGCTTGATAAAAAGAATATCTAATAGTGACATGAAGACCGTTATTGATAGTGGCCAAGCTGCATGGAATCTCATCATACAGTAATTTAGTTTTTGCTAAAGTTAAAACATTTTCCATTCCCTCCAGCATTTGGTTAACTAAGTCTTGAGTGGAATGGCCTTCATAATTGTTTGGTTGATAAAGTATCGTAGGAGGTAATTTATTAATTATTAATAAATAATTTTGTAATAATGTTACGAATGTCCTACCGTTACCGTCAGCAAAGGGATGTAACTGTTCTAAATCTTTAATGAACTCAACAATACAAGAAATTTTTTCAAAATCTGAAACCACTAGGGAAAGCTGTTGTAAAAAGTTTATTGTTAGTTTTTCAGCTTGTTCATTACGTTTTTTTACTATTTCATCTTTTGATTTGGAATCATTAATACTTCTAATGGATAAATATTTTTTATTTTTATCTTTTACATTTGTAGTCTTTGCTAAAATCTCCATGGCCAATTTTGGAATTTGTTTAATATCGCTAATTTTATGAGTGTTTTTTAGAGTGATAGAATTATAGATAATAGGTTTTAAAAGCCTGAATTCATCTTCATGAAGGAATAATTGTAACCAAGGTGTTTTATCATTAAAAATGTTTTCTAGAATTTGCATTAACCCATCTAGAGTGGGTTTACCTAAATTTACTGATGTTTTATTATCATTGCGAAATTCACAAATTTCCTTTTCCATCTGGACTTTGCAGTCTGCGTGATCAGGTTTTTCACAATTATTGTGATAGTTAGTTCCATTTAATAAACCTTCTAGAGCTTTTTTATGTAATGTTTTGCTAAAATCAATTAGCTTCTCATGCTTAGGATTCGTTTTTGCAGTTTCCAACATAAACACAAATGCTTTTATTGTCGTAAGCAAGTACCCAGATTCTGTCTGTTCATATTGAGATAGAGATTGGAAATAAGGATTCTCTTTTTGATCTTGTCCATCGATTAGAAAGCGCCAAGCTTCAGTGGCAGGAATTGTAGCTAATAGTAAAAAAGGGTCACCTTTATACTGAGTTTTAAATTCATCCATCATTTTTGACACTCTTTGATTGGTATCTTTTGGTGTATCCGTTTTAATATCACTTATAGAAGAAGCTGAGAGCATGTTAAAGCCTTTGCTTTGTTAATTTTTGTCATTTATTTTTGTTCAGGATTAGAGAGATACCATCGTTGTGCTTACTAATAAAACCTTGTTCACTCACTGCGATATTGAGTGGCTCTGCTGTAGCATTTTCTTTTGCATCTATACTCTGTGTTAACGTTAGCTTTAATTGATTGCTTTCAAGTTTAATCGACGGCATATTTTTAGTTATATAGTTACTCATTAATGTTACCCAAATATAATTTGGTAAAAATAAATTAATTATTGCATTATTGTCAAATAGAAATTGAATTTTCCTTGTCATTATATTTGTAATTAACGATAGTATATATTTTTTTAAATTGGGTGAATTTTCTAAAGCCAACAAATTAAATTCTATAGAATGTTTAAAAAAATGATGCGAAGAAAAAGGATTATTCCAAGGTCTCCAATCAGAATAAGGGAGCGAATAGATATGTTGATAGACCCAGGATGTGTGTTTATTTATAGTCTCAGCTAAAGTAACAGCCTTACTATCGAACATTGCTGTTAATAGCTTTCTATCTTTACAAATCTCTGTCATGTTATAGCTTGATTTCATAAATGTGAGTCGTTTTGTTTGCTGTGGTGATATTCTATAGTAATCGGCAAGGTATGTCTATAATTTAATCAACCACGATCATGTCTCAAGGTTGAACATTTTAGCAGAAGTTGTATAATAACTTAAAATAATCATAGGATTAGTCAGATCCGATCCTATTTCACAGTATGCGAGGAGTTTTTTTCTATGTCTAGTAATCGCTCTACTTATCAACCGCCTTTAGCCACTAGTTCCGCAAAAGTGTCTTCTTTTTCAGATGATTCAGTAATAGATCCCAAAGATTACCTTTCTGTCATAAAACAACATGTTGCCAATAGTATTTATCGTATCAAAGATTGGAAGGATGCTGCTGCAGATGAGCAAAAGATATTTGAACAATCTATGTGTCATAATTCAAGGACCTATATCGAAAGTTTATTCTCAATAAATTCTTATAAAACCAGTACGGTGTTTTGTGATACGTTGTTATCCTCACAATCTGAATTTTACCAACGTGTATTTGGTATTTCACAAAACAAGAACGAACATTTGCTTATTACAATTCGTGAGCAAGGTGGGGATCATTCCTATACGATTGAAAAACGTATTTTTAATGGAAGAACATGGTATCGAATATATCAAGCTAATGCGTTTTCATATACCATGGCCGACTGGCTTGGAATTGATACTTGGCCAACTGTTTCGCCTTTTCCAGCCTCTTCGGATTTAGTAGCACGCTTTGGTAATGGAAGAAAATTAAATGAAGAAGAACTCCAATCTTTTTTTCAATTACGACAATATAAAAAGTTTGAAGGACAATTAAAACTTGAGGTTTCGACCTGCAACGTTTTAGCTCTGAAACCAGCTCAATCCGCTATACACCCTTCTAATGCACTGTCACATTCAGTTAATACTAATTTAAATCATCTTTTAGGTTCCCCTACCGAACTCATTACACTTTATGGAAAAAATGTCCCAGAAAGAACATTAACACCGAAACAAGTAGGTGAAATGTTTGGGTTTACTTTTATGCATGGGATTCAGAAAGCAAATGGAAACATATGCGAGCCTCTGTTGCATTTAGATGAAAAAAACTCAGCTTTTAACGCACAACAATCTGCAGTAATAAGATATTTAAAAAATCCTATCAATTATTTAAATTTAATGTTTGTCGATGCAACATGCGGATATTCAACAATTGCCAGAAAAGATATACCAGCTAATACACTCATTGGCATTTATAGTGGTTATTCTGGATATTCTACTATTGACACAGAATATGCCCTTGGGACAAATAATTATAGCGACATTGATGCAAAGAAGTTTGGAGATTTAACCCGATTTATGCCTCATCTTCCCGATAGATTGGGCGGCACACAATCTGCAACATGGATAAAACCTTTTGATGGTAGAACAATTGCATTACAATACCATGATCAACGAAATCAAGTTGATATCGATTATGCAAATGTGGAACTTCAACCCGTTAAATTCCAGAATAATATAACGTGTTATGCTTTTTGGACTACCTGTGATATTAAACATGGAGAGTTTGTTGGTTGGGATTATGGAATAAGATACTGGATGGATAATAAATACCAAATATATTTGAAGCCAGAGAGCTGTTTAAATACCGCGATACGTCAAATTGCAGAAAGACAATTAACAAAAGATTATAGGCATGTATTTAAAGTGACAACTAAAAAACTTGAATTAATTGGCAAGGGTATTCAACCTTTAGCTGGAAATCCATGTATTTTATATCAGCCAAAAAAACCCCAGGTGATAGAAAGAGATTTCAAAGTTGACAATGGTTTGAATCTAGACATGAAATATTTTTTCAATAAAGAAGGCATGGCTACGCGATTAAATATGAAAAGGTAGGCTTACCCCGGATGGGCTCATTATAACAGCCAAGCGGTTAGCAAGAATTCGTGCCAAATATAGTACTTTATCCTTGCTAATAAATCTGTGTAAAATAGTAAATGTTTTATCACATTAACTATCTAGGGAAGGATACTGCGTATGAAGAAATTATTGACATTGGGAATATTGTTATCTATGAGTAGCTTAGCTTGTGCTGCTTCAATGCAATCGTTGGATAAATCACAAGTTACCAAGGCTATGGAAGACAAAACGATTACTACCATTTCATTAACCACTTTGAATGACCAAATGATGAATAATGCATTCACTGGGTATTTTAATAAAAATGGTCAAATCCAGGGTAAGTTTGCAACAAAACCGGATAATGATCCTCAAACGGATGATGGGAAGTGGGAAGTGAAGTCAGATGGTACTTTATGCGTAACTTGGCAGCACTGGCAGCAAAGCAAACCCATTTGCGTGTCTTTATATCATTTGAAGAATGGTTATGTTTTCGTAAACAATAGCACCAAAAAAATTGAAACCATTGTTTTAGATTCAGATGTTAAAACAGGTAATCAAATGAGTTAAAAGGTGATATGTACTTTAGAAAAAGACCCTGCGGGGTCTTTTTTTTAATTAAGAATGTAATTAAGTTTGAAGATTACAAATGATACCAAAAATGATGACATTAGATATTCCAGAAATGATGAAAGCTGCAAAGCATTTATCACTGAGAGGAGCCACGCAACTATCGGATAACAATTTATTTTATTTGGATATTGATGATGCATATATTCATCAACTATTTCCTTTTTTAAAAGAACCAGGAGTTAAAAAACCAAATTATTTTGGTGCAAAATCAGCAGGTGCCCATATCACAATCGCTTACCCAGAAGAAGGAAAAAAAATTAATAAAGAAGATTTAGATCGCGAACATAGTTTTATGATTAATAAGGTTGTTACCGCTGAGATTGGACAAAAAACTTATTATGTACTATTCATTGAATCTTCTTCTTTGTTGCAATTAAGAAAAAAATATAAGTTACCTGATTTATTAAATTTTAAAGGTTACTCCATTGGTTTTCATATCACTATCGGAGTAAAAGTTTAAGTTTACAAGTAATAAAGGAAAAACAATGACTTTTGATTTCATTACACAGATTCACGATTTTTTAATTAGAAGCGAATTCTATCTAAAGCCATGGGCTGAAGTGATAGGTATTATGTGGTGTATCAATATTGTAAATTGGATCATAGGTTCTCGTTTAAATATTCTTGGTATCTATCCAAGAAAGTTATTTGGATTGATTGGTATTCCTTTTTCACCGATTTTACACCAGAATTTTAGTCATTTATTTTTTAATTCTATTGTTTTGTATATTCTAGGATTAGCTATCCTGGCAAAAGACGGGACTGTCGTTTTTGGTATTATTACGGCATTTATTATGATTCTTGGTGGATTAGGTGTATGGTTATTTGCACGCAAAGGAGTCCATATAGGAGCAAGCGGTCTTATCTCTGGTTACTTTGGGTATATATTAATGAATGCCTATGCTCAACCTGGCATTATTACCATTATGTTAGCAATTTTAGCTATTTACTATTTCGGTGGAATTTTAATTGGATTATTTCCACAAGAAAAAAAGACCTCATGGGAAAGTCATTTATTCGGTTTTCTCAGTGGAATACTGAGTGTGTATTTACCAACAACAACTATAATGATGTACTTGCATCTATAATGCCCTTTATGATACATAGTTTAAGGGCAATAACTGCGAACTTTGGTGACTGCGTCGTAACAGAGTCTTATTTTCCTCTAAAGAAAACTTTTCTTAATGTATTTATGGAAGCTAAAGTAGATAAGATTGGTCTGGGTCTCCAAAATAGCATTCTTGGCTGATAAGTTAATCTTATACCACTACCATAATCATATACTGGTTTGCTAGTTTTAGCATGTGTTTTAACTGGCGTATGGTTTTTTTCTGCCTGATTTATAAATTCTTTCACACATTCATTTCGCACCCGAGTTGCATTCAATTTATTTTCGTTAGATTCAGTTTTCAAAAGCAATGAAAATGCAGCATTGACTAAATGATCAGTTGGCTTATGATAGAAAAACGCTTGAATACTTTCATTGTTAAACCAAACGGATTTTTTATTTTTTATCATGAGCTGTTGTACAGTCGAGTTCATATAAAGCATAGGTAAAAAAGGGATTTTTTGAGAAGCAAGTATGGCTTGTTCTTTAGAATCTTTAAAATAAGTGAATCTTGAAACAGGTGATGATGGTTTTAATGTTGTATAGGGTATTAAGGCAGTGGGTGTTCTGCCTCCTGTTCCAACATAAACATAAGGAATTTGATGATCTTCTACTAATGTTTTTGCAAAATATGCTGTCATATTACATAACATTGTTTCTTTATCAGGATTACTATAATATTCATTTTTTGCTTCAATAGAATCTAACACCATTACATTATCAATGCCGCGATAGGCTAAAAACATTGCTTTAATATCATCTTCTTTTGAAACTTTTTTTCGCTTATTTAAAGTATAAAAACCCGCACATTCACTTTCAATACCAAATCTGGTAATCATTGCTCCTTGGGTAAGGTCAGAACCTAAATGCTGGCAACATCCAACAAGGTTTCCTAAGTTTGGGGTTATTGGGTTTGATGAAGATATTCTTTCAATATAATAGTCATGATGATTAACATCGCTACCATTGACTTTAATATTTGGAATGAGTTTATCATTATCAATTGGTTTCAAATAAAAATAAGAATAAAAAGCATCTTTTGCAGCATAAGACATTCGATGTCGATAAAATGATAGAGCTGTTTCCATTTTTTCAAATTCACAATCATAATAGACACATGCAGCATAACCCATGAGGGTCTTTAAGTCAGTTTTTGTGGTTAATAATTTTTTACATGCTTCATCAGTTTCAGTATTTATTGTTTTTTGCATGATAGTTAATTGCTGGGTAAGATAATCGTGCAGATTTATGCTTTTATCTTTTTTATTATGATAATAAGCAATAATTTTTTTAGTATATTTATCGATGATGTCATCTTTAATCTGTTGTTTTCTTTTTTCCAGAAATTCTTCTATCTGTGGAGCTAAACAAAGAACCTCTTGAAATTCATTACTCTTTGAATAAAGTTTAGCTAAACCCTGCCACAAATCTTTATTCCATTTCGCATTTGGATCTGGAAATTTTAATGGTTGTGTATTAATTGATTCTGAATTTGCGTTAAACGTTTTCATAACCCCTCGTGACTTTTTTGCGGCATGATAGCATTTTTTTAGGAATATTTGTCTAGTCTTAGTGCAAAATCTCTTGAAACTGCCAATATTGCCTTTTATTTGATCAAATTTAAATCAGGCAAGTTAAGAAATACGTGATGTTCTACAAAGTTTGATTGGCGAGCATTGGAGAATTTCGGATGATTTTATTGTTCTTCTTACGCGCTCCTTTAAAAAAGGGAAATGGATTTGGCGATAGCAATGTTCTTAAAGATTGATTTACAGTCACATCTTTTAAGTGATGGTTAATAGATTGTAGAGAATCTGGAGATATAGGGTGCTGGGATTTAGATAATGCATTCCACATTAATAACAAGAAGGCAATGATAGGTTTCATGAGTAATACAGATTTTTTTAAATTAAAATAATCATAGCTGTCGTATGTATCAATTAATATATTTTCTTGAGAAGTGGTGAGGCCAGACTTAAGAGAAAAAAATGCTAAATCATAACTTCTATGTGCTTTCCCTGAGTATTCCCAGTCGACTAATATGACTTTATCTTGTTTTAGAAAGACGCTAGTTGGTAATAAATCATTGTGAGAAGCCACAAAATTATCTTTATCATGAGCAAGAGCACAATATAGATTTAGAATAATGTTATAGTATGCAGACAAAGTTTTTTTATTTACTGGTGATAATGAAGAAAATGAACGAGTCATCGTCTCAATAACACTATACTCATTTTCAAAATTAAGTTGAGAATGATATTTTTTTATTGTTATGGCGATTTTCTTCAAAAATTGAGTCGAAAATGTTTTATTATGATTTCGATTATCAAAATAACAAATTTGGAATCCATTTTTTTCATCATTAACAATTACATTTGAATTCATTTTAAATTTTTCTATTTGTTTTAAATGATTGCTTTCGTTCTTTCGAGTAAAAGGCGGCCATAGTTTTCCATTAATACGTATTAAATAATCATTCTGGTTAATGTCCATAATTTTAATGAATTGATTAGTTTGGCTATATTGTGGAGAATAATTAATAGCAAGTTTTATATTTGGATGCAATATGATCTTATGCTTATTAAGACTGGATTTTATCTTTTCTTCCAATAGTGCATTAATCATAATTTATTCCTCTTTTTTCTCCAATAACAACAATAATTAATTTAGATAAATTTAAATTTTTTATTGAGTTTTCTATGATTTTTCCATGTGCTAAAGTGGGTGGATCAAAGGTACCCCAATAAACACCAATTCCATTGGAGCTTACATTTTTTGCGTCTAATAGGGTAGAACTTTTCATGAGCATCTATCTCCTTTAACATTTATAATTATTTTAAATCTTTATTAATATTAAAAATAATTAATTATTCCTATAATGCTAATAAAATTTATTTATGGATAGAGTAAATTAAGGAAAAAAGGAGAGGAATTTAACCCTCGATTGGTTAAATCGAGGGTTGAAATAAATTATCTGTTTACTTATTGAATTTTAGGCGTGAATGGGTAGTTGGTTTTAAATCATTCTTACTATCGTTTATTGGAACAATTGCTTTAGAATTAAATAACGACATTGCATATTGTCTATAGGTTTCTAAAGGGTAGGGTGTAATTTTGTTCTGTAAAAAGATATCTGCCATTTGTTTGTAGGTATCATTGTTATCAATCTTTAAATTAAGAGCATTGTAGAAGCTATTTAAAGCAACTTGAAACAAACCCTTACTTCCCGAAACCTGGATCATGGTATTAAATATTCCAATATCAATTAGACCTGATAAAAGAGCATTATTATATGCAAATAACGCTAAATCCATTCGATTATTATCACCAAATAGTTTAATCATATTAATGTGTGTTGTTGCATCCTTGATAAATCCTAAGTTTGTTGCATTGTTGTATAAAACAAACATTAATTCAAATGAGTTAATTTGGGTAACTGCGTCCATCATCATTCTATGAATAAATGGTGTGAGTTGATTAGCAACAAGTGCTTCGTTATAAGTTTTCATAGCCAAATTCAATTTATTATTTTTAATTGCTGTCGCTGTCATACTTGTATATGAATAAACATCTGCAATTCCTAATTTCATGACTTGTGAATATGCACTAATAGCAAGATCCAGGGATCCATTTCTTCCGGCAGAATCTATCATGGAGTTATAGGTGATGATATCAGCGGCTTGTGTAAGATGCGCATTAAGATAGGCGGATCTTACTAAATCCATACGCCCATTTTTGCCTGCTATATTGATCATGGTATTATGAGTGAAGGCATTATAAGTTTTTGTATCAATTGCATTATTGTAAGCGTAAACAGCGATATCCATCTGAGCATTCTTACCAGCTAAATCAATGATAGTATTATGAGTAAAGTCATTTGCAGAATGGGTAGTGACTGCATTTTCGTAAGCGATTAAAGCTAAATCTAAACAGTCATTTTGTCCGCAGCATTGAATCATGTTCGTATGTGTGACAACATTTGCTTTTTCTAGTGTTAAAGCCTCATTATATATTTTTTTTGCGTATTCAATATCACCGCGATTCCCCGCAATTCTAATCATGCTTGAATAAGTATGTTCATCAGTTATTTGCACTTTACTAACAAAATGAAAAAGTTGATCTGCTTTTTTTTCTTGTTTAAAGAACACTAATTTATTTATAAGAATATTAATTATATGAATATTACAAACTTTATGTTCTATGCAAGATAATAAGTTTTTTAGTAAGGTATCGAATGTTTTACTTTTCATTAATTGTTCTTTGAGATACAGAGATTCATTCCCCAATGGATCAGAAATAGGTATCTTTATCAAAGCATCCAAAAGTTTGCCTAATTCCAATTTTTTATGATGAGTATTTTTTGAGCGCATCATTTTTATCATTCCTCAAATTTAATAAAGACGGCAGTATAATACAGATAAAAATAAAATCCAAAAAAATAGGACTGATCAGTTTGTGTTCAATCCTCGATTTAGAACAAAGGGAATAAGAATTGAAATCTAAGCTATTAGGGCATATGATATGGTTATTTGCGGTTGGAAGTTATTCTTCAGGAGATACTATGACTATCGATTCAATAGACTATAAAAAAGTAATGTTTAAAAAGAATTATAATAAAAAAATCCTTAGCAAATCATCGCATGTCTCTTCCCCTTTTCTTATTTTAGTAAACAATCATGTTGAAGATAGACCTATTTTAGAAATAAATAAAAGAAATCTTGATGAAATTTTCAAATGTGAAAAACTCAATTAATTTGTTTATATGATCTCAAAGCGTTCCAATGAAAAAGAGCTGATTGATCTTGGACCTGATTTTTATACAGAAATTGAATATAAACATTGTTTAGAACAGTTGTTTAAAATTAATAAATTGATTGGTTTTTTTCGTGCTACAGTCAAGTTTTTAAATAAATTACCCTCCAATTTAACTGTCTTGGATATAGGTTGCGGGGATGGTCTGTTTATTTTGCATCTTAATCGATTTTTTCCTAATATGAAATTTCAAGGAATTGATGTTAATCCCAAAGCGATACAACTTGCAAAAAAGAACTTAAAAAAACAAACCATCAAAAACCTCAATTTTAAATTATCATCCCAGCCTGAATTAATATTACCCCCAAATAGTATTGATATCATATTGTCAACCTTGGTTTGTCATCATTTAACTGATGAAGAGTTGATTGAATTTCTAAAGCGTTCATATCATTCCGTACGTAAAGCCGTTGTGATCAATGATCTGCATAGACATTTTTTTTCTTATTTTTTTTATAAATTATTGAGTCCTTTTTTTAGAAATCGGCTGATAACACATGATGGTCTTATTTCAATAAAAAAAGGTTTTAAGCGTCAGGAATGGATAGGTTTATTAAATCGCGCTGGCATTAATAACTATCAAATACAATGGGGTTTTCCGTTTCGCTGGAGAGTCATTTTGTGGAAAAAATAATAATTGTAGGAGGTGGAATCGCTGGTTTAACTTGTTTAAATGCCTTAATTGATGCGGGTGTAAATCCTTTATTGATTGAGGCAGGAACCATAGGCAGTCCCAAAATGTGCGGAGAATTTATCGCGCCTAGCGCAGTTACTCAGTTAGAAAAATGGAATGTGGGTGCCATTGAAAATATTAAACGAGCGAAATTTTTTTCGAAAAATCATACTTTCCATGTTGACTTTAAGCTACCAGCGGGTGCTATTGCACGAAGTGAAGCTGAAGTGTTACTTGCCAAACGAGCGATAAAAAACAATGGGAGAATTTGGCAAAATGTTTCAATTCAAACGATTTTACCTCCCCAAAAAAATGATTCTTTTTTATTTACAGTAGATACGGGCGAAGTATTAAGAGCAGAAAATGTTTTTTTTGCTACCGGTCGTTTTGGACAAAAAAAATTAATGAATCAGCCTCTTCCTTATGTGGGTTTAAAAACACATATAAACAAAATACTGGAACCTCATACATTATTAATGCACAGCATAGAAGATGCATATTTTGGTCTTATTCCTATTTCAACAAGTATCAGCAATTTTGCCTGTCTTATAAAAAAAGAGGCACTGAAAATACAAAAAACAGGTAAGGATTTTTTCTTAAAACAAATTAATCAAAATGCATTTCTAAAAGAATTGTTTAGAGAGCAAGATTTAGAACACATCAATATGCTTGAAACCCCTTCCCCTGAATTTTTTTTAAGAAATAATCCTTTGTGGCCCAATGCTTATTGGATAGGAGATTCATTAGCAAGTTTTCCACCCGCAATCGGATATGGATTTGCTCATGGAATAAATAGCGCATTATTTGCAACAGAATGTTTTTTAGAATTAAATAGTTCTGCCTATGCAAAAAAATTGAGAAAACAAGTTAAACCTAAACTTTTTATAGGGAAATTAATGCATTATTGTTTGTTGAATCCTCATATGAATTCCTGGTTATTTCCTTTTTTAAGAATGAATCCTTGGATTTCAAAATTATGTTTAAAGAAAATAGGATATTATTAAAATGCAAGCAGCGATTACGGGTATTGGGATTGCAAACCCAGAATTTGTGAGAAAACAACAAGATGCCGCTGATTTAATTACTGCTGGATTTTACTTAAAACCGGCAGAAAAACGCTTAATTAATTCTGTTTATAAAGCGACAGGAATTGAAAAAAGATATAGCGTATTAAATGATTTTTGCAGATTGCCGGGAGAATTTGAATTTTTTCCAAATGAACCAGATGCTCCTTTTCCTTCAACAGGAGCACGCATGAAGCTTTATAAAGATAATGCCTTAAAATTAGCGTTAAGGGCGATTAAAAATTGTTTGGATTCAAATAATTTAGATCCTATTCAAATTACCCATGTTATTACTATCAGCTGTACTGGAATGTATGCGCCAGGACTGGATATTGAAATTATACAGACGTTAAATCTAAAGCCAGATGTGCAGCGCACAGCAATTAATTTTATGGGCTGCTATGGGGCTTTTAATGGAATGAAAGTAGCTGAAGCCTTTTGTAAAGCCGATCCCAACGCTGTAGTGTTACTTGTGTCAGTAGAGTTATGTACTATCCATTTTCAAAAAAGTTTAGATATTTCAAATGTATTGTCAAATTCAATTTTTGCCGATGGTGCAGCAGCTGTTATTGTTCAAGCAAGACCATCACATCAGAAATGTTTCATTTTAAAGAACTTTTTTTGTGATTTAATTCCTCAAAGTAATCATGAGATGGCGTGGTCCATCGCAGATAGTGGTTTTGATATTGTTTTAAGTTCTTATGTGCCTGAAATAATTCAATCGGGCATTAGTCAATTTGCTAAAAAGATATTAGCGTTATCAAAACTAAGTCATTTTGATTTATATGCAATTCATCCCGGAGGTAGAAAAATTCTTGAAGCTTGTGAGAAATCCTTGCAAATTACGAAAGAAGATAACAAATATTCATATCATGTACTGCAGAATTACGGAAATATGTCTTCTGCCACTATTTTATTTGTATTAAAGAAAATTTGGGATGATGAAACTATTGAAGCGGGGAGTAAAGTGTTTAGCTGTGCTTTTGGCCCTGGGTTAACGATGGAATCTTCCGTTTTAGAAACGCAATAAATAAGCCCCGCTTTCACGGGGCGTTCATGACTATTTTCCTTTCCATCCAGCTTCAGTGCTACACGCTTCATTTTCTGGGTTATGGGTTTTTTCCCAGTCGGTAACAGATGCGGTTTCTTTAGCTGTCATCTTTTTGTCCATACACATACAATAAGCTTTAACAACGGCTGCAGTTTGACCTTCATCCTTGTTGTCGGTTACACATTTATCTACTCTTGCGGTGTCAGCAAAAACAGGACTCACTGCAAATGCTGTCAATAGAGAAGCAAAAACGATAGCAGTCATTTTTTTCATTGCAAAACTCCCTTGAAAAATATAAAAAGTTACCAATTAATTTTGCTCGTCCTTCAACAGAATGTCAAATGGGTTCAAAGGGTATTAAAACTTTTTGGCTGTGATGTCAGCTTCGAGCTTCCTGACGCATATTCCATGATTAGACCTTGCATTTCAATAGATAACGCTTGAAATATGCCCGTGAAATTTAATTCATTAAAAAATAAATTGAAATTACCATAAAAAAGGTGAGAAGGATCTTGATAAAGACTTGTTAACATTTTTTTAATATGGTCTGTTAATCGTTGTATGGGGATAGTAGTAAAAAGAGTTTTTAAATTTAAGGATATTAATAAATTTAAATCAATAGAAGGCCTGGTTCTATCTCGAAATGCTTGATGGAATAATCTCAATATTTTAATGGGATCTGAACCAATAGTTTGCGGTGAATTATCGATGAGCTGATGTCTGTTTTCTATTAGGTGTCGTAAACCTATGCTAAGCGGGTCATAGATATGGACAATATTTTTATTTATATTTTTTTCAAACTCAAATCGTGCCAGTAAGCTATTTCTAAAAGTATCGCAACTTTTAGCATGCAATATCATTCCATTGTCCTTGCTTAAATTGGAATTATGACAAATGGTCGCAATACTAGTAAACTTTAAAGCATCATTTTTCTCTTCCATCATTCCTATTTTAGAAAATTCTTTATTTTTACTGGATAAATCTTTTAAGTCATTTGAGGTTTTTATTAAATATAAAGTCGTCTCTTTTTTATGATCAGTATTATATTTATTAACTGCCTTTTCCAAAGTAGAAAAATCTACCTCAGTGACAAAGTCATCCACATCGCGATTTAAAGAATTGTTACGTAAATAATGGATTCCACTGCCACATAAAAAAATATCTTTTCCTAAAATATTTTGCAATTTTATTATTATAACATCAATGTTATTCTTTAAAGAGTGTATTACGTAAGTTTCCGCAGGTCTGATCAGTAATTTATTTTTGTTTAAGGGCGAAATAGATGCTGGTAAGCTTGGGGAAAGGGATTTTTTATCACTGTTATTTTCTGTTTTTATATCTTTAGTATCTTTTTGAGCTTCTTTTGGCGTTGAGATAATATTTTTATTTCTTCTTCCGCCTCGTCTCGTTTTTTTCGGCTTGAAAAAATGTAAACCGATTTCGTCTTTACTAATAGTGGGTGTGACTTTTATTTCCGTAACCACAATGGGAGTGGTATAAGTTATTTTTTCTTCTGACTGCTTATCCTTAATTTTCTTAGTTTTTTTAGGTGTAAGAACTGGGTCAATTGCAACAGGTTCAACAGAAGGAATAGAAGGAGGTGTTGTTAATACAGCTTGATTATTTTTGATATAGCTTTCTGGTTTTGTATCAGAAGTTGTGGTAGTTGCTTCCAAAGGTCTTTTAGGTAAATCTAAAGTTAACCAATTTTTTAATAATTCAAGTTGTTTTGAAGGTAAGAGTTTTAATGATTTTTGAAATTCTTCTTTTTGTATGAGGGTCTTGCATTTCTCTAATGCTAATAGTGAAATAAGATAATAGCAAGAAGGATCTTGTACGTAAATAATTCTAGCTAAATGTAATAGGATACAAATATGTTTGGCAAGATTTAAATACCCATCTATATTTTTAGGTTGATTTTCTATAACTACAATCAATTCATTTAGTCTGGCTAAATAAATATTTTGTGAACTATTCTGTTTATATCTATCACCCAATAGCCATAAACCTATTATAAGATGAAGTGCTGAATTTTCATCTAAACTTAAAAAGCTTATTTCTGAATAAGAGAAATATAAATCAGTTTCCAAAGGGGTTAAATCAAGTAAATTGCTATTAATCTGTAAAGCTTTTTTATACTCTAAATTTTCTTTTGAGATTTTTATCAGTGATTTAATTTCTGATATGAATTTATTATCCAGTGGTGTTTTTTCAAGATCACCACGAGTTGTTTTTGGATGAATGGATAGCGCTTCATGAAATAAACAGAGTGCTTTGTTATTTTCATTGTTTTCTACGGCTTGTCTTGCTTTTTGTAAGTACATCTGTGAAAAAGCTATTTTTTCAGCTTCATTTTTACAGGCACGAGTGGGAGTTAATCTGTTACATAATAATATATCTAGAAGTTCTTTTCTCAAGTTCAAATCTATAATAGCATTGTTTGAAGTGTCGCACAATTCTAGGCTATAGGTAAAAAGATCTTCTGCTTCTGCATTTTTGTTTAATCTAGCATAACAAAGAGCTAAGTACATCCCAACAAGAGGGTTTGTATTAGGTTCCATAAGTTCTTCAAGAATCTTTATTGTGCTTTCATAATTTTCTAATTTGAATAGTTTAATCGCTTTTTTCAAAGATTTTTGAGTTTCTTTGTCTTCTGTTTTTTCTTTTATAGAAATTAAATTTCCTTTTGCATCAGTTTGATGAAGAAATTCTTTTTTCGCTTGATCTAATTTATTATGTTGCTTTTTTAGATTGACTGTATTTTGTTCAATAAAATATTTTAATAATTCAGGATGAGAAGAATTTCTTTCAAGAGAGTTAAAAAAGATTCCAAATGCGACACTAACGGATTTAATCAGTTTCCTAGAAAGTGGATGTTTCAATAAATTTTGTGAAAATATGGATTGTTGGTCTTTAGCTTTATCCGTGAATTCTGTGAATAGATTTAAGTATTCAATACAATAGGGAAATTGAGTATTTGAAATTTTAGCTAAATCTTTATGTAAATAAAAAAAATAATAATCAGATAATTCTCTGTATAATTCTGGATTATCTGGATCTTTTTTTAATTTTTCTTTGACTTGATTAATGAAAAATGGGAAACCACAAGTAACTGTTACAGTCCATTGATAAATCTCAACATGTGTTTCAGATATTTCCGGATTGTAATTGAGATCAAGGTTAATTCTTAAATATCGAATTTCCTTATCTAACGGGAAATGATTCAGATAACTATCGTATAATTTAGTGGCCGTATTATATTTTTTTTTCTTTATTAAATTATTCGCTTTTTCTTTTACCTGGTTTTTAGTTAATTTCTCATCTTTTACCGCATAGTTTTTTGGGCAATTCATCATACAGCGAATTATTATACATTTTTCTTCTTCCGTTAATGAATTTTTCCCTTTCTCTAACAATATCCCTTTTTCAAATGCATTTTTTGCGAAACTGTCTTTTTCTTCGGCTAAAAGAGTCAGGCCGTAATAATAGAATATGTCTGGGTAGATTCTGGCAACGTTCTCTAATTTCTTCTCGTCTAATAGGATAATAGAGAGTTTATTTTTATATGCCATTACCACATCATCATATACTTTTTTTGCAGACTCTTGAAAATTTCTATGCAAATAGCTTACTAGTTCAGCTATGTTTTTGGTCTGAGCTAAATTAGTTATTTCTGTATTTTTCCTGTCCAAGTGTTGCATTTTTTCATCGCATGCTTAATAAAAAAGAGTTTGAAAATTGATATTTTCTGATACTATATTGATCATCAGTTTATGTAAAGTAAAAATATTGACTTTGTCTATTTTTTATTCATTAAGGGAAAATACGATGCCTAAACGCAAAAAATTAGATGGATCTAGTGTAAAAACACCAAGTAACCAAGAATCAACTCATTCGACGAAAAAATCTAAAGTAAAATCTTTTTTATTTCCCGTCATGACAAAAGAAGAAAAACAAATTCATGAAGCAAATCTAGAAAAATTAAGAAATGATTTACAGGGTTTAGGTTTGTCCCCCCCACATCTTGTAAGATATCCATAATGTTGTGCTGGCATGACCAAGCTGTAGTTTACAAAGAGTGAATTACATTTGTTACCACACCCCAGATGTAAATTTCACTGCCTTCTTTTACTTCAATGGGAGCAAAATCTTTATTCTCTGGCATCAGAAATAGTTTATTATTTTTTTTATTAATGCGCTTTACTGTCAATTGTCCATCGATTGCAGCAATGACAATTTTTCCATTGGCGGGTGTGAGACTTCTGTCGACTACTAAAATATCATTTTCATGAATGCCGGCGTCTTTCATAGAATGACCAGATACACGTACAAAGAAAGTAGCTGCAGGGTGTTTAATCAAATGCTCATTTAAGTCAAGCTGGCTTTCGATATAGTCATCAGCGGGAGAAGGGAAGCCCGCAGGGACCTTAGAACCGTATAATGGAAGTTGATAACCTTTGTTATCAATAAATTTCATTACGGTTTTTATCATGCTAATGGGTAAACGTACCGGTTTAGTTGATTCACCGAATTGACCACCGCCTTTAGGACGACCAGCTCCTTTGCGTGCACCACCGTGACCCATTTTTTAGCTCCAGTATAAAAAACCAAATATGAGTTTATTTGATAAAAGTACTTATTTCAAGCTATTATGTCATTGCTTTTTTGCGGTCTCCCTTTAAAATGACGCAAATCATTATGAAAAGTGCTAGAAATAAAGGTGAGTTACAACATATGGAACCTCGTTGGAAAGTGACAATTGAAACTCCTGATCAGAAAGCTCAAAGTTATCCTGGCGCAAATGGCTGTAAATATCATTTACCTACCTTAAATGAATCATCCTCGGGTTCTAAATCGCAGCGATTACTAAGGCCCATTTCAACAACTATCAGCCCAGTTGATTTACTTTCCCCACGAAGGAAACCTGCTTCCCATGCGCAAACCGAAGTACTTTCATTCTTACAGCACAGAGTACATCATTTAGAAACACAAATTTCTTTGTTAATAGAACAAAATAAAACGTTGATAAAGCAGAACAATGACTTTAAGACTTCTTTTGAAAAAAAAATAATTGAAAAAATTGAATTCTCCAGAGACAGCGGCAATAAAAAAGAAGATTTATCCTATGCCGAAAGATCTGTACACGGTCATAGGAAACCAAGTCCAAATAGTGAAATAAATAAATCGATTTCTAAAAGTACCGTAGGACAGCGAGAACCTGATCAATTAGCTCCACCTGCTTCATTAGCAGTTTCTCAAATTGATAGGAAAGAGAATTCTAGAATTACTGAAGAACCCTCAAAAGGTTTAACGGAGAGAACAGCGAGAGAATCAAAATCTAAAGAAAAAATACCAGATTCTACTTTTTGGACTAGTTGTTTTGGTTGTTTTTCAAGTGTTCCTCAATTGAGACGAGTATCACCACATTCAATATCATTACAAGGAAAACCTGTATCAAAAATAAAAAAATAGCGATAGTTGCTTTCGGATGTTAGAGTAAGAAAACTATGAATGCTAAAAAATTATCAATTTTATTGAATATGGGAATTCAACCTTGGCAATTAAAAAGCAAGGTTGCATCACAAATTCCTAATGAAAAAGCTTGGGGTTCTTTACGGCAGTGTGTAATGAATTGTATGGCTTGTGAGTTACATGCAGCCCGTACGCAGACGGTATTTGGGGTAGGGAATCAAAATGCCGATATTATGTTTATTGGTGAAGCCCCAGGATTTTATGAAGATCAGAAAGGTGAACCTTTTGTTGGCCGAGCAGGACAGCTTTTAAATGCAATGTTAGAGGCAATAGAATTGCAACGCAAAGAAATTTATATTGCTAATATTTTAAAATGCAGGCCACCTGAAAATCGTGACCCCTCACCAGAAGAAGTCAAACGCTGTACTCCTTTTTTAGAGCAGCAAATTGCATTGGTCAAACCTAGGTTATTGGTGGCTTTAGGCAGAATTGCCGCGCATTATTTGTTGGATACTAAAAACTCATTAAGTCAATTACGCGGCAAAGTATATAGTTATGCTAATACACCTTTAGTTGTGACTTATCATCCGGCTTATTTATTGCGTAATCCATTGGATAAGGCTAAGGCTTATATGGATTTGCAACAAATTAGTTGCTTAGGTTGATGCATTTTTCTTTCTAGAAAATAATTTCTTTATCCTTCCCCAAAAGAATACAGGTAGAAAAAGTAAAAATTTCCAAGCTTTTGTAAAGTAAATACTAGTCAGCGCAAACCATCCTAGCTTTTTTGCTATAACGCCGGTGATTAAGGTTGCAAGACCATAAGCAGCAATACGATCGGAATATTTAGAAAAGTCTTCATACCGTTTTCCTGCGCTATAGTGAATTGCATTTAATAATTTTAAAGCAAAAGGTTTTGATTCTTTAAGCGAGTCTGCCGGTGTAATCAATGTTAATTTAAAATAGCCTTCACGGCCTAAAATGTAAGTATTGTATGTAACAACTTGTTCTGCTGTTTCACCTTCTTTTGCCAGCAATGACCAAACCATACGGTGATTTTCTGGATTGTAAGTAGGTGATTCAATCCATCCTTGAATTTCTAAGGGTGAGAAGCCTTTTTTGATTCTTTCCTTATTCGCTTTTACAGCTTCTTGCTTAATGGTATTTAATAGTTCATCCGATTTCCAAGATTTTGCATCCTTATCTTCTAAGTAACCAGACTTAATAAAATTAATTGAAATAAACCATCTAAATTTTTCATTTTTTGATAAAAGAACGCCAAGCAATTCGGGTGTTGCTAAATTTTGATTGCCTATAGAACGCATGAAAGCTAAAGCTTGTTTTTCAGGTACGAAACGAAAACCCTCAGGAAGATTTAATGTCCCTTGGTCTGCTAAATTTATTTTTGCTGGTCCAGAGGTTGCTGATTCTATCGCAGCTTTCAGTGCTTTTAGTGCTTCTTGCTCATGGGAAGGATGAGCAGATGTTTTCTTTTGCACTTCAGTATGTTTGGTCTTCGTTTTTGCATAACAAACACCATGATTTGTTAATATAAACAACGAAAGGATAAAACCAATTAACATTAACAATGAGATTTTTCTTGAAATGTTTTGCATGTTTTGCCTCTGTAAAAAGTTACTTTTCTCTCCTTATTATTTTATTGATTGAAAAATGTCCAATAAGTGGATTAAGTAGGGTATCCTACCATAAAGTTGATATTTGAACAATATTTAACAAACAGATCACTAACCTTACGGAAAAGGTGTAAGGTTAATTTGTTTTTTGATTTAGCGACATGCCTTGTTTATTTTTACATGTGGTGGGATCAATGGAGTTTTTCTCTAACCCTTTTTTTAATTCATCATATTTGTAATAAGCGGTCATAGCTCCAGAATCACCTTCTGAATTAAAATCAAAATAATAATAAGTGCCACCCGTATCGTGACGAATAAATTTACCATTGGGGCAAACAAAGTCATAGCTCTTTGGTTTATTAAAGTCTCTACGTGCATTGTCGTATTTATTTTGAATTTGATTAGTTTTTATTTCCACATAAAAATAAGGCAGCAAACAGATTAAGGGTATTATTAAAAAGAAACAAGATAATCGGGGACGAGTAATTTTAAAAAGATGAGATACAAACATCGAACTTAAGGCAACTAATAAATAGATCCAAAAGAAGTAGCCATAAAAAGTAAGAAATTTATTTTTAATTTCGGATGGTGCTCCTGGACATAATCCTAAATAGCATAAATATTCTAAAAAACAAAAGGGGACAATAATAAGTGAGATACCAACAATAATTAGCAGAATTTTGCGTAGTAATTGCATGTGTTTCTCCCAATTTATTTCGCTTGAATTTCTCCTACCTTTACATCAAAGGGTAGGCGATATAAACCACGTTCTAAACCATAGTTTAACCGATTGATAATGGAAGTAGGATAACTTAAAGATAAGTAATCATTTTTAGAACGGTAGTATGACCCCACAAATGCAAAGCCATCTACATTTCTATACATTTTGCCAACGGCTTCATCTATCGATTTACCTGCTCCTGTGATTACTGCTAAATTCCAATCAAAACCGACGGTGACTAACTTTCCCCGTTGATTTTTTCTGACATCCCATAACCATAAATCTTTTTCAATGTCGCTAAGATAATCGACAGTAATGTTATCTGCTACATGCTGAGTGTCTTCATCCCGATTTAAATTAAAAATCCGAACGGAAGTAGCAACACTGCCTATGCTAAAAGGCGATTCTTTGCGAACAATTTTTTCAAAAAAATTCGTTACTGATCCTGCTTGGGCTAATTCAGTAAATAAAGAATTATAGCCAGGACGATTTGAACAAAACTCACCAAAATACATTTTGCCATCACGTTTATTAATTAAAATAGAAGCATCCCAGATGAATAATCCCTTATGTTGTTTTGCCATTTCATCCACAATCGGAGGAAAACAGATTTTATTGATTTTATCTTCCATATCAGTTGGAAAAACTAAATCTGCTGCACATCCAGTTTGAATTGAAATATTGCCGCTGCCGAAATTTTTATTCTCAAAATTCATCGTGGTTACAATGGGTATGCCATCGTAATACATTTTTTCAGGTGTCATTTCAATAATGGAGGGAATATACAGTTCTAAGATAAAACCCATTCGCTCGTATTCTTGAGGGAAATTATTTAACATCTCAATAATTTGTCCCTTAGCTAATCCTACATCATTCATTGAAGGCACATACGTTTTTGCGTGATCATGTCTGCCTTTTAATACCCAAATTTCATTTGTTTCTTTTAAAAATTCAATTGCATCACTGACCTTATTAAATTCTTTGACGTCTGGGGTATATAATTTTGTGTAATGCTGTTTGACGAATTGTTTTGCGTATTCTCTATCAACTTCAAATAAATAATCCTCTCGTGTAGGGAAGTTACCTTCAACGCCTAAGTCTTTAACTTTATCTGCCCAGCGATATAAATTATTTTCTTCAAAAAAAACAAAATATTCTTTGGGATTTTTAACTAATTTAAGTGTTTCAATGACTTTTGCGGCCGGTTGCATCTTTACCATATTTCGAAATAAACGCATGCGGCGATCGCGGTTAAAATCGCTTTCCGTCGCTTTTTTAACTTCTTCTTCCATGACATATTCTTTGATATCTTCAATTTGTCCTACTACAACTTCATTGCCTTCTTGTTGTAGTTTATAGGCTACTGGCAGACTAAGACCGTTATAAGTGATGAATATGTACTTCATGTATAGATAAAGCTCCTGCTTCAGTAAAAAAGTCTAATTTAAACTATACGAAATAATAAGCAGCGGGTCTATTAAAACTTGGCGCTTTTCACCATTCCATCAAACTGCAGGCAATCAATTACTCTATGTCTTTGAATAGGTGTCAATTCGTCTAATGAAAAAAAACGGAACTCTGAGTGTTCTTCGCTTAAAATAATTTGACTATCTTGCGGCATTTCACATTTAAAAATGCAGGTATGAGAGTTATATGCTTTATGAAAATAGATGCCGCTCATGTATAACACATTAACAGTAATGCCAAGTTCTTCACGGCATTCTCGCAGTAATGCTTCATGAATGGTTTCTTCAGGTTCTAATGCCCCGCCTGGCAATCCCCATTGCTTATCGCAATAAGTTGCCTTTAATAATAATATTTTGTCTTCATGATTGGTGATGATAGCGTGAGAACTTAGTCTAAAAAAATCATTATAGGCCATATAAATTCCTTAGGGCTGCAAAGCAGGGTCTTTATCAGGTTTATTTTCTTTTTCGTCACTCGGAAGACTTTTAAAAAAGGCTAATTTGGCTTCTAACTTTTTTTTATGTCTTAAGGAGCGGCATTCATTCGTACAATGAGTTATGCCATGACACACTCCGCCTATAACAGAAATAAGCGCACTCAAGAATGCAACAAGAAACAAAAGTACAAAAATAGCTTGCGCAGAAATTTTTGGTCCTCTTGCGATTTCCCCTGTTAATTTTAAACCTCCTTCAAGAGTATTTTTTGCGGCATTTGAAAAAGTCTGGTGCGCAGTATTTTTATATTTTATATGTTGCGTTTTTATAATCTGTAAGCTTTCTTTGTCTATTTTGCCATTTTTTATTTTCATTAAGGCTGACGTGAGTTTTTCATCTTGTTCAGTCCAGACGATTTCAGGGTCGTTCAAAATTTTATTCGCTTCAGTTTGCAGCATTTTAAGCACTGTTTGTGAAAATGAATTGTTATTTTGAAATTTAACCGAGTTTTTTAATTTGCGTATTAAGTTTCTTGTGGAAGTATTGATGCCAGCAAAAGAAGGAATATCTGATGGTTGTAGAAAAGAAACAATAGTAGAACTGATGGGGAATGTTTTGATAGCTCCATTAGCTAAAGAAGGCCTGCTTTTCATTGTTTGCTCCCTAGCGAAAAACCGTTATATAACAATATATGTTTATCTAAAAAATTGATATAATCAATAGAAGAGTCTTTTTTTCTTTCGGCATAAGGATGCTATGTGCGGGATTACAGGGGCTTTGGATTTAACAGGTTCTCGTGAATTTCCTATTCGGCAGTTGCAAACGATGATGGATGCGATTGCGCATAGAGGCCCTGATGACGAGAATTTTCATATTGAGCCGGGCGTTGCCTTAGGCGTCAGACGTTTATCCATTATTGATATACCCCATGGGCGTCAGCCCTTTTCAAATGAAAATCAAAGCATTTGGTCTATCTTCAACGGTGAAATTTTTAATTATCCTGAATTACAAAAAATCATCTCAGCTGATCATATTCTCAAAACTTACTGTGATTCTGAACTTTGGCCGCATCTTTATGAAGTGTATGGCGAATCTTTGTTTGAACAGGTGAAGGGACAATTTGCAGTCACAATTTGGGATAGAAATAATCGAACCTTACTTCTAGGTAGAGATAGAGTTGGGATTTTTCCTCTTTATTATACTCAAGTAGGTAATTGGCTTTTATGGGGTTCTGAAATTAAAGCTTTACTAGCGTCTGGAATAGTGACAGCTGAACCTGATTTAAAAGGGATAGATTATTTATTTAATTTCTTTTGTGCTGGTAATGAAAGGACTTTTTTTAAAAATATTAAATTATTAAAACCCGGTCATTTTTTAAAAATTAAAAATGGTCAAATTGATATACATGAATATTGGGATTTAGATTTTCCTAATGCAGGAGAAGAAAAATTTTTAAATGATCCTTCACCTCTCATTGATGAACTTGATTTTTTATTACATCAATCTGTAAAACGTCGTTTACGTAGTGATGCTCCTATTGCTAGTTATCTTAGCGGAGGACTTGATTCAACATTGATTTTGGATATTGCTTCGCGGGAAAACGGCATGCCTTTGCCTTCATTTTCTATAGGATTTAATAAAAAAACAGGCCCAGATGAACGCTTACAATCACAAGAAGCTGCACGTTTTATTGGTTCCTCTAATACTGTTCTAAATTTAGATGTTCTGAAAATAGGGCAAGTTTTCCCAGAGTTAATTTTAGCCGCTGAGGGGCCTGTACTTGATACTTCTTGTGCCGCAATGATGGAGCTTGCTAATGAAGTACATCATCAAGGTTATAAAGTTGTATTAACAGGAGAAGGCGCAGATGAAGCGTTGGCCGGATATTTTTGGTTTAAAACGCAAAAAGTAAGTCAAATAATAAAAAATCTCCTTGGGCCAACTCCTTTAAACTTATTTTCTAAATTAATAAAATCAACGATTGCCACCCGAAAAAATACTTTTCTTAATCTAGAAAATGCTGTGAATGGCATTCGTCCCGCTCAACAATATATGTATGAATGGGTAGGGTTAGCACGAGAAGTTTTTTATAGCGATACAATGTGGAATGATTTAAAAGGCCATAACCCTTTTTCAGAATTAAATATCAAAACAGAACGAATGAAACATTGGGATCCTCTAAATCAATCTTTGTATGTGGGTTATAAAGTAATGCTTGCTGGTTTATTAATGATTGCAAAAGGCGATAGGATTTCTATGCGTTCTTCAGTTGAATCGCGATATCCTTTTTTAGATGAAGACTTAATAGAGTTCTGCGCCTCTTTACATCCATCGTATAAATTAAATAAATTGAAAGAAAAATGGATTTTGAGACAAGTGGCAGCAAAAACATTACCTCCTAAGATTGCCAATCGCTCAAAAACGATGTTTCGTGCTACTCTTTCCCATGTGTTTTTGGGTCCACAAAGACCGAGATGGGTAGATCAATTATTAAGTGTCGAGTCCTTAAAGCGTACCGGTTATTTCGATACTAGTGTAGTACTCAAAGAACGGTGGATGCAAACCAATTTTCCCAAAATTACCCCAAGACAATATATATTTGATGCTGTTTTAACAACTATTGTTACCACCCAACTTTGGCATCATATTTTTTGTGGCGGCGGTTTATGCGAGCTACCTACCTGGGAAACCAAAGTTTCTAAATATTGACATATTGCCATAATCCATTTATACCTTTTATTCCAAGGATGGTTAAATTGCTTTAATAGGTAAAAAATCTATGCAAAGTCAAACACTAATGAAAGAAATGAGTGATACCAAATGGATAAGGTATCGCGAAGAAATGTTAAAGGCTGGGAAAAGACCTTGTTATTTTGAACACTTGGTAGATATGAGTATTTTATTAGGTGTTAGCAAAAAAAAGGTTGAACCTGGATATACTGTTAATTTATCAAATATCCTTTTTTTAGTTCGGTTAGACGGAAAAAGCAGACCTAAACGTTATGAAATCATTAAATACATTGCATTAATTATCAAAAATGGCCATAACATTTCATGCTTAAATTTAGCAAATAATATTTTTTTACCTGATGAAATGGATGAATTAATAAAAGCCAATCAATTAAGAAAATTATCTCCTTTAAACCTTGATAATGCCACATTAGAAAAATTCAAAGAGCATAAAATGAAAAAAGAGCTAGTACTTTTACGCTCATCTATTATAGAAAAAGCCTCTTACAAAAAAAACTTAATTTGTCAATCAGCCAGAAATGCAGATAGAAATCATAATTATTGCAGCTTATTTAGAGAAACAGGAAGAATGTTAATGTCCCAACCCATTATTAATAACTCGAAATTAGTTCCCTTAAAATGAGAAAATAAAATGAAAGCAACAGGAAAAAAAGATGTAAAAATCAACTTTAAGAATCAAGTGTTGTTAAAGATTTATCTTTCAAAGCATACACCATCGATATCAGTGAAGGTTGATGAGAGTGAATTGAATAAAAAATTAAAGGTACCCGGGTTTATCTCAGTAGGGCTTGATATTTCTGATAAGATAGAAGTGATTATTACCAAAAAGGATTTTGAAAAAAACAAATTAACTCATGGTATTAATAAAACAATAAGATTCTTTGCTCCCTTCTATGTTGTTGATAACTGCGACAATAGTCCTGTCCAAAAAAAAGAAGATACTAAAATTCAATTGCGTGTAGTTGATTATAAGCCTTAACGATGCAACAATACCCTCGAATAAACGAGGGCTGGTATTTGGTTTTATCTCATATATCGCCAAACCCGCATCATTTTTGCATTTTCTGCTTTTATAAATACGGAGGGTAATAGTTTATTGATTTCAAATTTATGGATGGATTTTCCTAATCTCCCATCTCTTAATGCGGAAATTTCAAGAGAATTTAAGGGTGTAATGGACTTACCTTGTAAAAGGGCAATCATTTTATTTGCCGCATTGATTTTTACTTCTGCGCTCATCCTGGTGATGGAACCCCAAAAACTATGATAGGGCATTTTTTCTTTTTTGCGTTGAGTAACATAGTCATTTAATTCTTGTATGGCAGATTGGATTTCCCTGGATTTCATAATAGTTCCTTATGGTTACTTTACCTTGTGAATACCAATTCAAAGTATACATATCCTAGTTATCGATATCCATTCCCGGATGATAATAGGTATCATCATCTGCTGTTGCTCTATCTTGAAAGTAAATTCGTCGGTTGTATTCATAATAATAGTAACTATCCATAAAGGGATCATTACAACTGCCAGGGTAAACGTCATAATAAGAATGGCAAGAATGGTAATAACGTGTTCTACATCCGCCACAAGTTGGTGCATATTCATCATCACAACCACCACCACAGCAATTACAAGGCGGCAGATAGTAATGAACTGAGATATGATAGCGATTGCATCCATAACATCTGTGATGTATTGGATGATGATATTTGTGCCTATGTCTATATCGATAAATAGTTCTTGTCGGGCAAGTATAACAAGTATCCATGCCCTCCGTTACGAAATAGTACTCAGCATAAGTATCAACGCTAGCGCATGAAAGAAACAGGAACGTTAGTGAATAAAATAAACGTCTGATAATAGAAGCACGCATGTTATGCTCCTCGTTTTTTTATTTAATATGAAGAGTATAGCACATACTTTAGATCTAAGTTTTGAGATTTATCTTAGGGTTTCTACCAGGCTTAATTAGTATTTCCCTGTGTAATGGGTAAAGAAAAATAAAATGCTGCACCACCATTGGGGCGGTTTGCTGCCCAGATTTCACCGCCATGAGCGCTAACAATGGCTTTACAAATAGCCAAACCTAATCCTAAGCCTCGCTCACTTGTTAGTTTTCTGCCGCGATAAAATTTTTCAAATAAACGATTAACTTCATCAGGAACTATGCCAGGACCATAATCTTCCACGCAAACAAGCAATTTATTTTTTTCTGTTTTAACTGAAATTTCGATAGGGGTTTCAGGAGCGGTAAATTTAATACCGTTATCTAATAAATTTAAAAAGACTTCTTCCAATAGGGTTTTATCCCCTTCAATAAGTTGAAGATTATCAGTGATAAGAATATGGACTGGCTTTTGTCCTAATTTCTTTTTATCAATATTCAGAGCTAAGAGAATTAATTCTTTAATTGATAAAGATTCTTTTTGTAATTTAACGGACTCAGATTCAAGATAAGAAATTTGTAATAAATTATTTATTAAACGGCTTAATTGCTCCAGTTCAAAATAAATGGTGCTGCCTAATAGTTTAATGTTTTTTGGAGTTAGTTCATTGCCCATTTCCATTAATGTGCTTGCTGCTCCCATCACAGCGACGATAGGCGTGCGTAAATCATGAGAAACAGATTGTAACAAAGAATTCCTGACTTGATTGGTGGCAACTTGTAGCTCCGAAAATTTCCTTTGATCATGCAATCTGTCTACTTCTAAGGCTAAAGCAATTTGATTTGCACAGGCTTCCAATAAATGCATTTGTTCGGGTGTGAATAGTTGTTTCGAGCGAAAAGGGTAAATACGTAAAACCCCTATGGATCCTTGTGAAGCAAGTAAAGGAACATAGATAGAATCAGAAAATGGCAAAGTATCAGTACC